>Ga0187850_10000068_pt1 | contig 129817 bp, 113 predicted proteins | sample June2016WEW_4_15_FD_132436 | JGI IMG/M metagenome (GOLD analysis project Ga0187850, IMG submission 132436) | Peatland microbial communities from SPRUCE experiment site at the Marcell Experimental Forest, Minnesota, USA - June2016WEW_4_150 | ecosystem: Environmental > Terrestrial > Soil >...
AAGCGGATGTGCAACTCACGATTACGGCGCCCAAGGACGCTGCCCTCGGTGAGTACAAGGTCTCTGTGAAGGGAACCCCGACAACCGGCGAATCGACCTCAGTGGAATTCAACGTGAAGGTTGTGGCTCCATAGATCCCAGGCCGCGTGTTCCAATGCATGCAATGCCCGTTCGTGTGAGCGGGCTGCGCTTGCCTTTGGATTAGGCGGTAAAGATGCCGCGATAAGATATCTTTTCGAGTTGGCATAGAAAATAAGTATGCGGGTTTGGTCCGTCAGGCGGCGTGGCTGTGTGCGGTGAACACTAAACCCAAAAGAAAGGTAGGATTGTTATGCTTTACACTTTAGCTGTAGTTCTGCTCATATTGTGGCTCCTGGGGTTAGTGAGTTCCTACACCATGGGCGGTTTCATTCACGTTCTCCTGGTGATTGCCGTTGTGGTTATTCTGGTTAGAGTCATTAGCGGACGAAGAGTCGTGTGACCTTTCGTGAGACGGCTCTTTGCCATCCGACAAATACTAACTAAAAATATGTGCCCCTTTTCTTCGCAAAAGGGGCACATATTTTGTACTTCTTTCGTTCGGATGCTTTATGACAAGTTCGTTATCTCAAGCAGCGTATGGCAGATAGCGGATAGCAACGCGGTAAACGTTACACACTACCCGCTACGCGCCAATTCGCGATAGTATCTTACTTTTCTTTTTTGCCAGCCGACTTGGCTTTGCCTTTTGGTTTACTTTCACCTTCCGGCTTGGCTTTGCTTTCCGGCTTACTTTCACCTTCTGGCTTAGCTTCCCCTTCCGGTTTGGCTTCCGCCTTGGGCTCCGCTTCCTGCTCCTGAGCTTTCAACTCAGCGGCCAGCCTCGCGGCCTCTTTAGCGGCTTCCTTCTGCGCGGCCTTGAATGCCTCCGCGTCAATGCCTTCAGGAACAACAACAACGCTCACCGAGGCGGTCAAATCGTCCGCAAACTCCAGCTTGACGCTGTATGTGCCGACCTCTTTGATATGCTCGTGGAGCATAACCACGTCATCGGCAACCTCAAAGCCCTGCTCTCGCAGGTTCTTGGCGATATCGTGCCTGAAAACCGAGCCGAACAGGTGGCCAAGCTCATTGACCGTTGCAGCAATGACTGCCTCGGCACCGTTGACGGCCTGGGCCGCCTTTTCGAGCTGCTTGCGCTCAAGATTACGCTCTTCGGCTCTCGCCGCCTTGGCCTTGGCGATTGATTTTATGTTGTTATCCGTAGCGGCCTTGGCAAGCCCCTGCGGAAACAGGCAATTTCTCGCGTAGCCGTCGGCGACATCCACAACATCTCCGAGATAGCCCAGTTTACGAACGTCACTAACTAATAACACCTTCATTTACATACCTCCGCTTAAACAATAGCGTCAAAATTGTCGGGATATTCAAAAATACGTTATGCGCAAAATGGCAGAAGCGCCATAAACCTTGCGCGTTTGATTGCGTTTTTGACCTTGCGCTGACAGCCGGCACAATTGCCGCTGCGCTTGCGGGAATATATCTTGCCGCGATGCGTCAGCAGCTTCTGCAGGGTCTCGATATCCTTGTAATCCACGTACTCTTCGCGTCGCCTGCAGAACCTGCACTGGGTCTGCTGCGGCGCCGCCAGCTTACGGGTATTGTCCGACCTGTCGCCGCCTCTTCTGTCGTCTCTTCTTTCGCCTCTTCTATCATCTCTTCTTTCGCCATATTCCGCCATATTTTCACCTCTATGAACAATTTTTAGTTTCGAGTTTCAAGTTTTTAGTTAGTAACAACTAAAAACTCAACACTAAGAACTCAAAACTTTTTCTTTTCACTTAAAACGGTATATCATCTGCGGGAGGATGCGCTCCCTTTACAGGCCCTGGGCTATCCGGCTCAACCTGGCTTTCAGGCCCGGCTTCACCACCTGCTGCTCCGGCCTCAGCGCCGGCCCCGCCACCGGCCGGTCCGCCGAGAAACTGGAAATTCTCGACGACAACTCTGTGCCGGCTTCGTTTTGAGCCGTCCTGCGCCGTCCACTGTTCGAACGCGAGGCGTCCCTCCACAAAGAGTGGTCTGCCCTTGCGCATATACTTGTTGAGCGTCTCGGCGGGCCGACCGAAGGCACGGCAATCAACAAAGCACACTTCCTCTTTGCTCTCGCCTTCTTTGCTCGTCCACTTGCGGTTTATCGCAAGGCCGAACTCAACAACGGGCGTCTGACTCGGCAGATACGACAACTGCGGGTCCCGCGTCAGGTTGCCCATCAACATTACCTTATTAAAATTCGCCATCGATAACTCCTCTATTCTTCAGCGCCCTCCTCAACAAGAGAAGCGGCTGCTTTCAGTCAATCCTCGCAGGCGGATTACTAAACCTGCTGCTCAGGGTTATCCGCGACTTCCGCTTCGGCGGCTTCCGGCTCATTCTGCGCCACAGTGCCCTCGGCGGCAACAGGGGCGGCAGGAGCATGCACCGCGGCGGTCATCTGCTTGATGATATCTTCCTCAGTGAGGTGCTCCACCCTGAGAATCAGCGCCCGCATAATGCGTTCCGAGAGCAGCACGTCCCGCTCTAATTCGTGGATTTTTAGCCCGTCGGCCTTGAAGTAAGCGAGGATGTAAGTCCCCCGGCTGCACCTTTTAATCGGATAGGCCAGCGGTCTTTCATCCCATTTTTTCAGCGACACGATTTGGGCATCGATTTTGTTCAGCATTTTCGTAACGATTTCGATAATGCCGTCCCAGTCCTTGGCCGCCTCGGCCGAATCAATCAGGAACATCACTTCGTAAAGCTTCTTAACTCCAGTTTCCAACTTAGATACCTCCAGCAAAATTTTCCGACTCTACGTTCGATCCGCCTGTTGGCGAGATATCGCCTTTGGCGGACATATTTCAATTCATTCTTCAAACCGGTTATGTTTTGTCATCGCGACTCCAATACCTTCTTCAAGCCAGCAAATTGCCGCGTCTTTGGCGCGTCCGATTCCCTGGTTTATCTGCTCGGCCTCGACCGGGCCCGGCTCGCCAAGCACGTATTCAACTGCTTCGCCCATTTTGCACTGGCCTATCCCGACTCTTAATCGGGGCACGTCTTCGGTGCCGAGCTTTTCCACCACGTCTGTCAGTCCGTTGTGCCCGCCGGCGGAACCTTTTGCCCTCAACCTTATCTGTCCCGGCTCAAGCCACATATCATCGAGCACTACCAGCACGTCGTTCAAACCTATCTTGTAAAAACCCATCGCGTCGGCCACCGGCTGGCCGCTGCAATTCATATATTGCATCGGTTTCAGCAGCAAAACCTGGTCGCCGGCATATTCGCCCTTGCCCAGATGGCCGCCGAAACTGCTTTTGTTCACCTCTATGCCAAGCACCCCGCCGAGCATATCAATTACCTTGAAGCCGACGTTGTGCCGCGTTTCGGCATACTTTTTACCAGGATTGCCAAGTCCAACTATCATCTTCATACCAGGCATAGTGCCGGCTCGCTAAAAACAGCCCTACTTCTTCTCCTCTTTTTTCTCTTTCTTCTCTTTCGGCTCCTTCACCTCGGCCACTGCCTCTTCGCCCTCTTCCGGCTCTTCCTTGGCCGCGGTTATAACCTCAGGAGCGGTTGGCAGTTCGGCCTCAAGCTCTTCGGTGGTCTTAACCTCAGCGACAACGTGGCAGGTCGCGACGAGCAGCTCGGGCGAGCTTATCAGCTTGACCCCTTCGGGCAGTTGAATATCCTTGGCGTGAATCGCGTCGCCCAGAGCCATTTCCTTGACGGATATAACTATACGCTCGGGTATCTGGGTAACACGGCACTCGACTTCGAGCTTGCCTGTGTGAATCTCGACCATTCCGCCTTCCTGAGCTCCCTTGGCTGTGCCTTTCGTCTCTATAGGCACGGTTACGCGAACCATTTCAGTTACATCCACGCGCATGAAGTCGACGTGAATGATGTCCGTGCCGACATAGTCGTACTGCACGTCCTTGACAAGCAACGTCTCATTCTTTTTGTCTATCTCGACTTTCATCAGCCGATGCCCTTGCTGCAGCACCTCCCTGAAGCTTTTAGCATCCAGAGTGATTGTGGCCGGCTCTTGCTTGTGACCATAAACCACTGCCGGGATTTGCCCTTTCTTACGCAACTTGGTTGCGTCCTTCGAGCCCACGCCTTGACGAATCTCGGCTTTTAACACCTGTGCTTTATCCATAACATCCTCGCAACAAACCAAACTTTCTATTTCAAAAAGCCAGCTATCAACTAATGAGCGCTGAATAAGCTGCTGACCGATTCATTTCTGTGTATTCTCTTTATTGCCTCGCCGACCATTGCCGACACCGTCAGGACTTTGATTTTCTTCGATTTAGCCGCCTCGGCGCTTAGGGGTATTGTGTCGGTAACAACAATCTCATCGACAGGCGCTTTGCTCAGTTTTTCGACTGCGCCCGGGGCGAACACTCCGTGCGTCGCGCCGACGCAGATATTGCGTGCTCCCCGCTCTTTAACTAACACGGCCGCAGAACAAATAGTCCCCGCGGTGGTAATCATATCATCACACATCAGGATGTTTCTGCCCTCGACGTTACCTATAAGCTCCTGCGCCTGCACCTGGCTGCCGCTGACTCGCCTTTTATGAACAATCGCCAAATCGCCCCCGAGATGCGAGGCGTAACGGGACGCTATTTTGATGTTGCCCACGTCCGGGGAAACAACGGTGAGATTTCCAATTTTTTTATCGCGGAAGTAATTGCTCAAAACAAGCTCCCCGGTCAGATGGTCAACAGGTATATCGAAGAACCCCTGCAACTGCTGGGCGTGCAGGTCGATAGCGAGAATCCGGTCTGCGCCCGCGGCGGTAATCACGTTGGCGACGAGTTTGGCCGTAATCGGAACCCGGCCTTCGTCTTTGCGGTCCTGGCGGGCATAACCAAAATAAGGGATGACTGCGGTAACTCTTTTTGCGCTCGCTCTTTTAAGACAATCGAGATATATGAGCAGCTCGACGAGGTTTTCATCAACGGGGCTGCACGTGGATTGAAGCACGAAACAGTCCCTGCCCCGCACATCGTCTTCGACGCGGATGATTTTTTCGCCGTCCGGGAATTTTTCTATCTGGGCCCCGCCCACAGGCAGCTCAAGATATTTACACACCGCTTTTGCCAGCGGCTCATTGGAGCAGCCCGAAAATATCTTTATGTTATCATTTAAAAACATCGTTCACTCCTTATCCCCGACGTCCATTGCCTGTTTCCTGGCGCTCGATATTCGAGTACCCGGCCTCAAGCGTAACGCCGTCGCCGATTTTCTCGCCGTTTCGCAGGTACACAAACGGCCCTATTCGACAGTTTTGACCAATTGAGACCTTGCCGACTATACAGCAGAACGGTTCAATGACTGTGTCCTGGCCAATTTGCGCCTTTGCGTCTATCCAGGTATTGGGCGGGTCAATGATTGTTACGCCGGTTTCCATCAGCCGCTTTTGTATTCTTCGCTGCATAATCTTGCCGGTATCGCTAAGCTGCTCCCTGCTGTTGACGCTTATCGCCTCTTCCGGGCGAACCGCCGTAACCGCCACGACCTTGTGCCCGCTTTCGATAATCATCGCCAGGGCATCGGTAACATAAAACTCACCCTTAACCCTGTCTGGCTGCACCTGCTGGACGTATTCGAAAAGTATTTTGTTGTCGAAAAGATAATAGCTTGGGTTTACTTCCTGGATTTTCAGTTGTTCTGGCGTGCAGTTTGAGTGTTCGACGATGCCCTGGATATTGCCGTAGGCGTCGCGGACGATGCGTCCGTAGCCGGTCGGGTCTTCGATAATGGCGGTAGCCAGCGTCGCAGCGGCGCGTTCGGCCTCGTGTTTGGCGACCACCGTTTTCAGCGTCTCAGCCCGAATCAGCGGCCCGTCACCGCAAAGCACCAGCGTCTGACCCGCAAAATCCTTCAAGTGCTCCCTGCAGCACATAACCGCGTGGGCCGTCCCTTTTTGCTCGGGCTGAATCACCCAGATTATGTCGTTTGCGTCGCTGAACTGCTCTTTGACCTTCTCGGAATTATAGCCAATAACAACGTATATCTTTTCGACGCCGACTCCCCGGCAGGCATCCAGCACATAAGAGAGCATGGGTCTTCCGCAGACCTCGTGGAGGACCTTTGGTATCTTCGTGTTCATCCGCTTGCTTATGCCCGCGGCCAGAATTATCGCAACCCTTTGCGCCATAACTGAAACTCAAAACCAAAAACTCAAAACTATTTTTAATCTACCCGGCCAGGACTCGAACCTGGAATGGGAGGACCAAAACCTCCTGTGTTACCGATTACACCACCGGGTAATCTTTCATTGACGATTTCCAATTGATTATTGATTATTTGCCGGCACAAGAATCGCTCAAGGGCCGTTCTTTAATTATCAATCATCAATCTTCGTTGTCACGGAGGCCATTCCAAAGTCGGCCTGACTGGGCGCCGCCGGAGGCCTGAATCAACTATGCCGTGATACTGTTGACCCGCTCGCCCCGTGAGATACTACTTTTTACTCAAAATCAACTATGAACACAAAATGTGCTTATCTCACGGGGTAAACCCCATTCGACGGAGCTAATCGCCAGTAATATACTGTATCCGCAACGCCCCGGCAAGGGATTTTTCGAAAAATGCGAAAATAAGGAAAAAGGGGTCAGCCTGTCCCAGCAATCCGTAGGCCGGGAAGCTAAGTCGAAGGGGCTCCTTTTTCGTTGGTATCTGCCGGCTTGGCGGGCCCGCCTATGTGCGAGGTCTCGCCTTCGGCGGATTTGCCTTCCGCTATTTTCGTCATCTGGAAGGTCGTAACCTTATGCGTGATAATGGGTTCCGGACCGGACATTGGCCTAAGCATCTGGCTCTGGGTAGCTAATTTCACTCTTTCGACCATATCCCGCGTCATCTTATTGTTGATTATCCTGCCCGTGGCATTCTCGATTTCAATCTGGCCGGCACCATCGCCTGATATTTCTCTGATTGTCTTCGTGGAAGCCCCCCCCGCTGCTTCACTTTGCGAAGCAAGACGGCGGGGGTTCGATGCTCGCGTATAGACAACCTCAGGCTGAACAATTAAATTGACGTCCACAACAGAAATTCCGCTTTGTACGGATTTGTCGGTATTCGGCCGGAAGGTCTTCTCAAAAACTATATTCACTTCCTCTACCTGGCCCATCTTGGCGTAACTCAAGTCCGCGGACGACAAGACCTCTTTGCGGGTCCATATCGTCCCTTCGTTATTTGAATCGGGAAAAACCGCAAATTGGTCTTCAAGCGTGCGTCTTACCGCCGGTTCGTCAAATTGCCGTTCAATGTTTCGGCTGACCATGTCCGCGCCGGGAAAACTGCCCATTTTGCTCTTAGCGGAGGTAATCAGGAACTGCAGGCCGTTGATTTTATCTATACGCCCCTGAGGCGTTATTCGCAAATATATCGATTCGCCCAACGCCATCTGGAATGGCATCACCGGGATTGGTATCTTCGATTCATTTGCGTCGGAATCAAAATCAAATTTCTGGTCTCTCTGGTCTTTCGACCGCAGTTTCATAATAACTCGTTTATACGTGTATCTGGTCCAGGCAGCACCGTTTTCATCAACCTCTTCCACATTCAGGTCGCATTCGAGGTGTGTGGTTTGCTCCGCGGACCATTCATTGCCGTCTATCACTCGCGACAATTTCTGCTCGGTAACTGACACAAGCGAATACTTATCCCCTGGCGCAAATTTGAACTTCAGCGAATCAGCCATCGCATTAGAATAAAGCAGCAAGCTTACGCAGCAAATTAAGAATTTGTAACCGCGTCTCCCGGTCCCGTCCCTTAGGGACGGCAAAGAGATGGCCAAGCCCACAACAATTTTTAATTCTTCCTTCTCAATTCTCAATTCCAGGTTCTTCATTCTGAATTCTCCGTTCTTTTAGCGCCAAGCTGTCCACAGGCAGCGTTTATTGTCTGGCCCATCTTCAGCCGGATGGTTGTTTCAAAGCCGGCGTCTTCCAGAACCCCGGCGAAACGCTCTATCGCCTCCCGGCTACTCGGCTTCAAACCGCAGCCAGGATGAGGATTATACTCTATCAGATTCACGTTGCACATCACCCCGCGCAATCGCTTAATCAGCATCTGTGCGTGTAAACCAGTGTCGTTGACGCCCTTTATCAGGCAATACTCGAAAGTAACGCGATTCCGCGTTTTGCGCTGATAAAGCTCGACCGCTGCGAAAAGCCGGCCCAGCGAATATTTTTTGGCAATCGGCATCAGCTTCGCCCGGATGGCGTCAGTGGGAGCATTCAGCGATATCGCCAATCGCGGCTGGATGGCTTCGTCGGCTAATCGCTCGATTCCCTCCGCAAGCCCGCAGGTGCTTATCGTCAAATGGCGAATGCCTATATGCCTGCCCGCCGAGTGATTCAATATCCGAACCGCATCGAGCGTCGCTTCGTAATTCGCCAACGACTCGCCCATTCCCATAAAGACGACGTTGCTGATACGAGCCCCGTTAGAAATCTGCGATTCGCTGGAAAGTTCCGTATCGGGATTTTTTCTTACGGGGCGAGTGTCCCCTCCGGCCACATTCACCTGGTCAACAATCTCGCCTGCGGTCAGGTTTCTCGCGAGGCCAAGCCGGCCGGTCGCGCAAAATACGCACCCCATCTCGCAGCCGACCTGCGTCGAAACGCATAACGTCCGCCTGTCATCATCAAATAAAAGCACTGATTCTACTCGACCGCCATCGGGCAAGCCGAAGACATACTTCACCGTGCCATCAGGGTCCGTCAATTTTTCAATTGCCCGCAATGATGAAATATAGTAGCCCTCTTCGACAAGTTTTGCGCGAAGGGGTTTGCTAAGGGTGGTTATCGCAGAAATATCAGTTACGCCGTGCGCCTGAATCGCGCTGAAAATATATCCCGCCTGATACTTGGGCTGTCCAAGCCCAATAACAAGGCGCTCAAGCGCCGCAACCGTCTTTGATTTAAGGTCTTTATCCACAGGGGTATTCTACCATATTTGGGAAATGGCACGAGCTTCAAGCCCGTGAAAATACGGCCAAGATGTGTTACTACTCTTCCTCTTTATCGACGGCGGCGTAGCCCTGCTGGCCCTCGCTAACATAGGCCGAATCGCTGCTCTTCTGCCCGCCCGCTTCCGAGACCCTCTGCTTTTCCATCTCGTCTCGCAACTGCTCCCAGTCCTCGACGCCCATCATAACTTCGCGTGCCTGGCTGCCCTTGTATTCGCCAAGTATGCCCAAGGTCGCCATTTGCTCAATCATACGCGACGCACGGGCATAGCCAACGCCAAGGCGACGCTGCAACAGCGATACGCTGCCTCGCTTGCTGTCCAGAACAGTCCGCACGGCATCGTCGAACAGCTCGTCTTCTATCATTTCGGTTGTGTCCGCCTGGCCAAGCTGCGTAAGCTCGGGGTGGAACTGCGGCTCGGCGACTTCCTTGAGGTGCTTGACTATCCGCCTGACCTCGTCGTCACTGACAAATGTACCCTGGGCGCGAATCAGGTCGCTTGTCCCCGGCTTCAAAAACAGCATATCGCCCTGACCCAAAAGCGTTTCCGCGCCGTTCTGGTCGAGGATAATACGACTGTCCATCCTCGCGGCAACTCTAAAACCGATACGCGTGGGCATATTCGCCTTAATCAGGCCCGTAACAACCGTCGCCTGCGGCCTCTGCGTCGCAAGCACAATGTGAATGCCGACCGCCCGGCTTTTCTGCGCCAGCCGAACGATATGCGCCTCGATTTCTTTGGCCGCGGTCATCATCAGGTCCGCCAGCTCATCGATAACTATCACAACATAAGGCAGTTTCTTGGGAATCTTGGCCTCTTCCTCGGGACTTGTCGGCTCAAATCGCTTTATGATTTCCTCGGTCCCAAGAGCATTGTATTCGCCGATATTCTTGACGCGGGCCTCGGCAAGAATGGCATATCGCTCGTCCATCTTGATTGTCGCCCACTCCAGAATCTGGACCGCACGTCTGGTCTCCGTAACAATCGGCGTCATCAAATGCGGTATGGTATTGAAAGCCGTCATCTCGACCATTTTCGGGTCGATGAGAATCATCTTAACATCGTCGGGCCTGCGAGTCAGCAAGATACCAGCGATAATAGTATTGATACACACGCTTTTGCCCGACCCGGTAGTACCCGCGATGAGCAGATGAGGCATACTCGTCAAATCCGAAACCAGCGCCTCGCCCGACGAATCCTTGCCCAAAAACAGCGGTATCGCCATACTTTCGGGCTTGTTTCCAGCCAGCCGGAGCAGGTCTTTTATGCGCACCTTCTCTTTTTCGCTGTTGGGCACCTCGACGCCGATAGTATGTTTGCCCGGCAGGGGAGCAACAATGCGAACCGCACCTACGCCCAGCGCACGGGCAATGTCATTTGAAAGCGAGCTTATCTGGCTGACCTTTACGCCCGCCGCAAGCTGTAATTCGAACATCGTAACAACAGGCCCGGTCTCAGCAGCCACAACTCTGGCGGAGACATCGAATTCATTGAGTAAACTCTCCAGCGCGACCGCCTTGGATTTGACGACCTTTTCCTGAACCGATGTGAAGTTATGCTCCGGCTCATCGAGCAGGTCCATACCCGGCATCGTGTAATCGGCATAACTTGGCGGCTCGTATGGCTCCGTGGATTTCTTCGGGGTTATCGGCTGCAATCTCATCAGGGCGCCAGCCGGAGCCGGTGTGCCTTCGATTGCCGTCTTTCCGTGAATGGCAGATTCAACACCGGTGTCCCTGTCAGGCAGCTCGTGTTTATTCTCGCTTGCCGCTTGGGCTTGGCCATCCCTTTGCCGGAAGGCATCCCCTACGGGACCGGGAGCCGATAACGATGGACGCAATAGCATCTCCTGCTTTTTATCTTCCGTCTTTTGCTTTAAACTCAACCGACGCCATATCTGACCAAGAACCCTCGATTGCTCCGACCCCGTCAGCCACTTAGGCGCAGCAAAGCCCAGCATCTTGCGAACTACAAACCCAAGCCCACCAAAAAACACTGCCACAACCTGGTCAGCCAGCAGCAGCATCCCGACAACCCAGAGGGTGCCCAGAAGTATAGCCGTGCCAAGTGTGGCAAAATGACTCCGCAAAAACTCCGCTGCAGCAACTCCCAGCACACCGCCCGAACCGGTCGGGAAGCCGTAAATGCCGTGCTGTGTAAAGCAATAAAACGTCGTCGAGGCCGCGGTCGTTACCAGCACAAGACCTACGCCTCGCAAAACCGGCTGGTCAATCTCGACGTCGGCAACCTCGGCAATGGCGAAGTAAAGGGCGGCAATCAGCACAATAAATATGCCGGGGCCGATGTAATACAGCAAATAATACGCAAATAGCGCCCCCATAGGGCCGCACCAGTTGGCTGTCGGCGTGTTGTTCGGATATACAAATTTACTGGGCCAGTCGCCTATATTAAAACTCAGACAACTGCAAAAAAGTACCAAAAGGCCCGCAACCAAAAGACATTGCAGGGCTTTTGCCTTCATCCTCTTGTCTTTCACCCGGCTCATATATAATAGCGTCCGATAATAAATAACATCCGTGAAAACAACAGCCGCTTACACTGCTATACAGCTCTTGATTTATCGGCAAGCAGTTTGACTTCTCTGCACAATTACCGGCCAGTTACATTTCACACCTGCGCTTGCTCGGCTTGAAAAAATCTGGTATTACTATGACGACTAAGATTGGTGGACAACCTGTTACAAACTGTTGCGATTGGGCATATATTCCAAACAGCATTACACTTGAATTCAATTTATGGAGTGTCAATATGAATAGAACGAAACACGAAAAGACAATAGGCCCTTTCCTCTTATGTGGGGTATTGTTAGTTTTGCCATTCATTGTTCTTTGGGCCGGCTGCACGAGACCGGAATACAAGCAGGTCAAATTGGAGCCGGGACAAGTGAAGCAAATCAAGATTGGACAGACCACCCAAGCCGAGGTCGAGGCCTTGTTAGGCAAGCCGACTTCTTCAAGAAAGTCCAATGGCCAGACCCAGATGTGGTACGCTAATTGGAAAGATGATGAGAAGCATAACCAGGTTCTTGAGGTCGTCGCGCCTCTCGCTCCCGGACCTGCTATTGCAGCCGATATGCTCTTCCTCAATAAAAGATATACAAACGAGAATATTATAATCGTTATCGGGAAGGATGGCTATGTTGAGGACGTTAAGGGTTTCGCGGCGAACGGCCATCTCACCGGCTTATTAGTCAAGAACGACCACGACGCGAATCTTACCAAGGCGGACCAGATTGCGCCGGCCGTAACTACTCGGGAACAAGTTAATGCCTTGCTGGGTGAGCCATCGATAAATATGTCATGGTCGCGGGCCAGCAATAATCTTAATAGCCAATCTGCGATGTGGAATTTAAAGACGGACCAATTTCAGTATTTGGTAGTAACTTTTGACAATAACGGCATTGTTGACGAAGTTAGAAAAGATTTCAAAGGAAGCCGATTGTTTCCCAAGCAGGTCAATGCTGACAAGGTCGCCCAGATTAAAGAACGGCAATCCACCCGCAAAACAGCAGAATCTGTTTTGGGTAGTCCGAAGACCATCAGCCGCAATGTGCAGGGCAGCTTTTATACTTACTACATTGAAGTGGGAAAAATCAAGGAAGAAGTATACATCGAATACGATAACGGCGGGGCAATCACTCGTCTGATTCGAAAACCACTGCCGGATTTCGGGGGGTTCTAAAAGAATATGCCCCTGAAAGAGAGACGGCGCGAAAAGGTCGGTGTTTATCGAGCTTATATGCGGCCCCTGTGATAACACATTCATACCAACTCCCCATCGCAAGCCGTCGCAATATTGCAAATATGGCCCCGCAGCAAGGGGGGCTTACGCATCCAGAAATGACCATCCGACTACACGAGGTATTTTTTGCGGAATAATAAAAAAGCCCCACGGCAAATCCGTTCACCGCAGGGCATAAAGACCTGTTTATTTTAACCTTTTTTATTTGGGCTGAGCGGGCTTAGTAACCGTTGTCGCGGGCGCGGGCGGCTTTGGCGTCGCCTCGGGAATCCGGACCGCTACTCCCAGCCGACCAAGCTCACCGGCAACATCCGCCTGACTGGAATTGAGCTGGAAACTGCGAATAAAGTATTCTTTTGCCTTTTCCTTATTATTCTTGTGCAGGTAGTAATAGGCAAGCTGCCGATTTACCGGCGCCGAATCGGGCGTCGCCTGGAGGGCGCTGGTGTAACAGTTCAGGGCATAATCATCAAGCCCCTGTTTCTCAAAGGCCTCGCCCAGTGCCAAAACCTGCTCCGGTATCGAGACCACCTGTGTCGTATAATTATTGGCAAGCCAGTCGGCTCTTGACTTGTCGCCCTTATTAAGCTGGAGCTTCACCATCGCGGCCTGGACTTCACGGTAAGCTGGATTGAAACCCAGGGCGATGCTATAGTGGTACTCGGCCTTCGACCAGTCGCCTTGCGCGTGATACAACTGGCCAAGCTCGTAATGGGCCGTAGGATTTTCCCATTTCTGGTCCAGCTCCTTCTTCAGCTCCATCATCCGTATATCGGAAGCCATCCTGGGATTCTGGTCCACCCGGACCGTGTTGCCGTTCTTTGCACAACCGGCAACAACCAATGCGCAGAGTGTAATCTCCAAAATTATTATCCACACTTTAGCGTTCATTTTTCGCCTCCATGACTTTTATCTCTATGCCAAACACTCGACGCTCGACACTCACGAATCGAGCATCAAGCATCAACGATATTTTGTGCAACTATGTGTTGCTTTGCAAGAGAAAATTTTACTCGGAATGTTAATTTTTTTTCTCGTCCCCGCCCCGTTAGAAAAAATAGTAATACAGAACTTTCCGGCAAATCACGACTTTCTAATCCGCTTGGGGATGGCTTACGCCACGGGGCCCGCCGGGCAAAATTAAATGTCAAGGAACTGGACTTCCAGGGCGTGGTCGCGAATGAAGTCGCGGCGCTGCTCGACGTCCTCGCCCATCAGGATGCTAAACAGCCGGTCCGCCTCGCCCGCGTCATCGAGTTTGACGTTCAGCAGCGTCCGGGTGGCCGGATTCATCGTCGTTTCCCACAATTGTTCGGCGTTCATCTCGCCCAGACCTTTGAACCGCTTAATTTCAACGCCTTTGCCGCCTATTTTTCTCACCGACGAGCAAACCTCGCCCAGCGAAGCGACGTCGAAACTTTCCTCGGCGTTTGCCAAGTGGAATTTGGTCGCCAGCGCCTCGCCGCTGACCGCTCTTTCGGCCTTGAGGAGGAAATCCTTGAGGTCCAGACCGAATTCCTGTTTTAATTTTTTCGCCTGCTCATTGATTCTGCTTACTTCGTGCAGCTCTTCAGCCGCGAAAGTTTCCTCTTCGTCCGCCTGTTCCTCTTTCTTTTTGCGGCCCTTCAGCTCATCGACGCGTTTTGTGAAATCGTCCTTGTCGTGGAAGACCTCATCCTGCCCTTCGCCGTGGATTCGATACATCGGCAACCCCTTGCCATTGCCGTGGTTACGGACGAATTCCTCGAATTTTATGCCTCGTCTTGCGAGCACCGCGATACAGCGTTCCATATCAACAAGAATCTTCACCAGCTCGGCCAGCCGGGCTTCGATAACCTTTTGCTCCTTTGCGCCCTTTTTGCCGCCCATGTCTCTTACCGTAAGTTCGGTCCCCTGCAGGCCGCGGTCAACTAATCGCTTGTGCATTATCGCCTCAGTCAGGATGTATTCCGATTTCTTCTGGCCTTTGGCGTGGACCTCGTAAAGGGGCGGCTGCGCGATATAAATCACCTGCTTGTCGAACAACTGAGGCATCTGCCTGAAGAAAAACGTCAGCAGCAGCGTGCGAATATGCGCCCCGTCGATATCGGCATCTGTCATAAGAATAATTTTTTCATACCGGCATTTTTCAACGTCGAATTCGTCGATTCCAATTCCGGTGCCCAGCGCGCTTATCAGCGTGCGTATTTCCTCGTGCGCGAGCACTTTTTCGAGCCGGGCCTTCTCGACGTTGAGAATTTTACCTTTCAGGGGCAGTATCGCCTGGATATTTTTGTCCCTGCCGCCCTTGGCGGAGCCGCCTGCGGAGTCGCCTTCGACTAAGAATAGCTCCGTGCCCGTTCTTTCCCTGTTGGCGCAATCCCAGAGCTTGCCGGGCAAGCTCGAGCTGCCGAGCGCACCTTTGCGTCTGGTAAGCTCACGGGCCTTGCGGGCCGCCTCTCTTGCCGCCGCCGCCTGGATTGCCTTGCTTAGTATTCGCTTGGCCTCAGCCGGATGCTCTTCGATATAATGGCCTAATTGCTCATTAACAACCGTCTCGACAAAACTCCCGACTTCGGGGTTAGTGAGTCGGACCTTGGTTTGCGCCTCAAAATGCGGGTCCGCGAGTTTTACCGCCACAATCGCTGTAAGGCCTTCTCTGAAATCCTCGCCCGTCGCGGCCTCGCCTTCCTTTATCAGGTTATTCGCTTTTGCATAATAATTCATTGTCCGCGTCATCGCGGTTTTGAAGCCCGAAAGATGCGTGCCTCCGTCGATATTGCGAATATTGTTGGCGAAAACCAGCACGTTCTCCGCGTAACCGGTATTATATTGCAGCGCCACCTCGCAGCTCATCACCGCCTGCTTGTCTTCTTTTGCCAAGTAAATCACGTCCTTATTCAGGATTTCCTTGCCCTCATTGAGGTGCTTTACAAATGCGCGGATACCATCCTCAAATTTGAAGACCTCTTTCTTGTGGTTTCTTTCGTCTTTAAAAGTAATCTGTATGCCGGCGTTGAGATATGCAACCTCGCGGATACGTTTGACAAGCGTATCGTACTGGAACTCGATATCGCCGAAGATTTCCTCATCGGGCATAAACGATACGCAGGTTCCCTGTTTTGTTGTCGGTCCAACCTCGCGGACGCTACCTTTTGCGATACCTCTTCGGCATTCGAAATGATAGCTCTTGCCGCCCCTGAACACATCGACTTCGAGCCATTCGCTAAGCGCGTTGACGACACTAACGCCTACGCCGTGAAGGCCGCCCGCGACCTTATAGCTGTCATGGTCGAATTTCCCGCCCGCGTGCAGCGTGCAAAGGACGACTTCGAGCGCGCTTTTCTTGGCTTCCTTGTGTTCCTCGACCGGGATACCCCGGCCGTTATCCTCGACCGAGCAGCTCCCGTCGGCGTTTATCTGGATGCTGATTTTATCGCAGAAGCCGGCAAGTGCCTCGTCGATTGAGTTATCCACAACCTCGTAAATAAGGTGATGCAGGCCGCCCACTCCGCGGTCGCCGATGTACATATCAGGACGTTTGCGGACCGCTTCAAGCCCGCCTAAAATTTTAATTTTACTTGCATCGTATTTATGGTCTTGCATGCCCTTATCACTTCTCCTCGCGATTAACCCGCAAGCATGATTTTCATTGCCCTAAGCTTCGCTTCGGGGCATTCTCGCCGCAGGTGTTCGACAAGCTGATTACTGCTGATTCTTAATTCATACATATATGACGGTGAATCAACCGCAACCGTAAGCAGGCCCGCGGCAAGGTCAACTATCCGGCAACGCCTCGCCATCTCTTCGGGTAGTAATTGTGTCCAGACCTCGCTTAGCCGGCTGGCCGCCTCGTAACGCTGTGTTATGCCCGTGCGCCGCGGCTCCATCACCTCGGCAAGGGCTTCCGCCAGCGGGGCAGGTTCCGACCTGCGCCTAAATTGTGTTCTCGCATCCATTCGACAATCCTTTGTGAAGGCCTACGAAAGATTTATCGGCATCAGGACGTGCAGAAAATTAGCCCCTGCCTTAATAAGCCCCGGCGTGTCCGGCTGACCCAGCTCAAGCTCAAACTGCGGCTCTTTAATGACACGAATGGCCTCGGCCAAAAACTGGGGATTAAAACCGATTTCTATCGGCTCGCCCTTATAATCGACGACGACTTCCACTTCGGCATCGCCCGTTTCCGGCGCTTTGCCGGAGAATACCAGCTTATCCTTGCTTACGGCCACTTTTATGCCCCTGGATTCCTCGCTGGTCAGTAATGCCGCCCTTCTTACCGCGCTGAGCGCGACATCGGTTTGCAGCGTGACTTTCTTCTGGTAATCGGCGGGGATAATGTCCTCGTATTTCGGGAAATTGCCCTCGACGAGATTTGAACACACAACGACGTTCCCGCAGGCAAACATTATCTGGTTGTCAACCAGTTTGACGGCGACCTTGTCTTTTTCACCCCCGGCGAGTTTTTCCAACAGCGACATTGTTTTGCCCGGCACAATTGGTTTTGCCGCCAGTGCCTTGTCGCTGGGGTTTGAGGCGAGATTGACCCTGCTGCGCGCCAGCCGACGGCCGTCGGTCGCGACCAGGGTTAACTTCTTTCCCTTCATCTCCCACAGCACGCCGTTGATTGCGTAGCGGGTGCTCTCTTTGGCGGTCGCGAAAAGGCATTGTGAGATACCAACTCGCAGGGCATCGAGGGAAACTTCGGCGTCCGGCTCACCTTTAAATGCCGGCACTGGGGGATATTGTGATGCCTCCTGACCATAAATTGAGAAATGACTGTCGGCCCCGCGAATCTCACAAAGCCCTTCTGCGGATTTGAGCATCAGTGTTTCGTCGGTGCTTTCTCGCACAACCGCGGCAAGACGCGCGGCGGGCACAACAACCTGCCCCAGCTCCTTAACATCAACCGCGGGCAGAAGATAATTGATTCCTACTTCCAAATCCGTGCCAAATATTCTCACGCTGTCTTTTGCGGCATCTATTTTGACGCAACGCAGAATTGGCTTCGGTGTCCGGTCCGGAACAATTGTTGTCAACAACGCGAGCGCCTGGCTCAATCCTTCTCTGTTAAATTGCACTTTCATTTGAGTGCCCCTCTTTTAAATTGTTAATCAATCATTACTGGTTTTGAATGATAAAAGAATACAGGAAACGCCGTGGTTTCTCAATAAGTTTTAATGCGGAATTTGCTCTATTTTTCTGATAGTGTCTGCGCGTGGAAGAAGTTGTTATAGTTTTAATATAAGAAATCTTTTTAGTAGTAGAATTCATAAGGATGGTGAAATTGTTGGCGTTGTTTGGCTGTGGTCGCGTTACCTGTTGTCTGGTCGATAGATATGTGTCGGCAGTGCCCTTAAGCTGGTGGTGGATAACCTGTTACTTCTTGGCGGGTCATCACTCAGTTGCCCACAGGCATCGACTTATTGGGGCTCACGGTTCCTGTGCATTGTTATTGATTTTAACCAATCTTTTCGCGATTTCAGCGATATTCTTACGCAGGGTCGCCGGCGCCAACGCCTCGACTTGGTCGCCGTAGCCGAGTATCCACCAGGTTATTTCACCCAGACCATCAACGCGGAAATCAATGATTGCTGAGCCGTCTGGGCCGCGCGTAACCTGCTGGCTTTTGTGCCAATTCACCTCGGCGACATTATTGGCGACTTTCGGGGTGAATTGCAGCCGCACGTGGTACATTTTGCCTTCGGGTATCATCGACCAAGCGCAGCCGAGGTATTCGGCAAGGTCGAAGTCATCGTTGCCGTCAAACTGTTCATCAAGCATCTTGGCACCGCGTATGCGGTTAAGTTTAAATGTGCGTATGGTCTTATGAATCGACGAATGGCCCACGATATACCAGGCCCGCTGGTTATAAAGTAAATGATACGGCGACACCTCACAGGAAATTACTTTGCCGTCGCAGAGAGGGTCGTATTCAACGCGCACCTTTTTTCGCTGTGCTGCGGCAGATTGCAGGAGGGTAAATGCGTTGTCCAGTCCTGGCGTTGTCGGCACAGGTGCCTGTGCCCCGGCTTTTATCGAGATTCGCGCAAGCGTGCTTTCGCAATAGTTTCGCACCCGCGGGGGCAGACAGCTTTCAATTTTCATCGCCGCTAGCATCGCCGAATGTTTGAATGGTATTTGAATCTGGTTTCGCATTTTATGAACCAGCAGAAGCAATCCAAGCGCCTCCTGCAGGTTAAGATTTATGGGGGGCAGAAACTGCTCAGGCGACAGGGCATAGCCGCGGCGAGAACATGAAAGGGTCGGCTGGATACCAATTTCCTGGATTTCCTTGAGGTCGCGGAAAAGCGTGCGTCTGCTGACGCCGAAGAGCTTAGCCAACTCGTCGGCGGTATAACCCTTGCCTGGCGACGTGCCCGTTTTTGACAGTGTCGTCAAAAGCTGAACAACCCTGCCTACCCTGCCCTGCGATTTTTCTTTGGGTGTGCCCGGTTCCATAGTTCTTCCCGATTACCCAGATAAAACAACTACAAGGCCAATATACTTGTTTGGCCCTATAATCGTCAAGGTTTATATCAAAAAACGTCCCATAAGTCGCCTGATGTTATCTTGCCCATTTTGCCATTGACAAAACGGCCTTTTGAATGGTATAATTTAATGATGAATAAGTGAACATTCTGGAACGGTCTCCCTTGGGGGGCTTGCCGGGTGGCAACGGAGAATATATAATGAAAAACAGAATTGTTGTGGGTTTACTTGGTGTTGCGCTTTTGACGCTGGCAACAATGTCAACGGGCTGTGGCTTCTTCGACCAACAGGGCAGAACCTCTGATGAGGTGCACAGAGACCATATCCGTATGTTGCGAGTCAACCACGAACAAATGCTGGAAGATATTGACCGAACGCTCCTTGTGGATAAGCCCAGCAGACTCTCAGAGAAACAGTTGCCGTAAGCAAGGAACAACGCAACAGCACAGGCGCTTAACGCCCCGTGCGCTTTGCAGGGAGTTCTGAAGGGATGCAGACCCTCATTGATTATTTCAGACGAGTTGCCAACTACGACTGGTGGGTCGTCTGCATCGAATTATTTCTCATAGGCCTGGTTGTTTACTGGGCTGTAGATTTTCTTGAGGGCACTCGCGGCGAGCGACTTTTCCGCGGCGTCATATACGTCCTTATCGCGGGCGTTCTAATCCTCCATCTGATTTCAGCACGCTACCGGTTCGAGCGGCTCGAATATCTCTACAAAGGTTTTTTGGTTGCCGTTCTTGTCATCGCGGTCGCGGCGTTTCAACCTGAGTTGCGACGCGCCCTTATGCGTCTGGGGCAATCTGCCGGCGGCGGGTTTCTTATCGGCTCATCGCGACAGGTCGTCCGGACCGTCGAGGAAATCGTCAGCGCTGTTACCGAGCTGGCCGCGTCCAAAACAGGCGCAATCATCGTTATCGAGAGACGCGTCGCGCTCGGCGAGTTTATCGAAACAGGCGTCCGTCTGGAGGCCAACGTTACCGCCGAACTGCTCAAAACCATTTTTTATCCCGGTACCATCCTGCATGATATGGCGGTCGTTATACGGGGCGACAAGGCAATCGCCGCGGGCGTGCAGCTGCCTTTGGCGGAGCCCGGCACGGTCGCCGGCTTCGAGCTTGGGTCAAGGCATCGGGCCGCAATAGGCATAACCGCCGGCTCAGATGCCCTATGCATAGTTGTAAGCGAAGAAACGGGAATTATCTCTTTGGCCAGCGACGGCAAGCTCATCCGCAATCTCTCCGCTGATGAGCTTCGCGATGCACTTACCGGCGCAATCAGCTCACAGGCGACAAAAGTTAAATCCTGAACAGATGAGGGTTGTCTGGTTATACAATGAATATAAAACAGCGAAGGTTGAGAAAAATAGTGGCTACGGTGATTTTCACCGTGCTGATATGGGTCTTCGCGGACCTTGCGCTCGATGAAGAGCTTACCATTTCAAATCTCAAGCTCAGCGTTGCCAAGTCCGTAAATCCGACGCTATGGGTTACGTTCTCCGGACAGTCATCCGTGCCGCTGGAAAAGGTTGTCCTGAAGGGTTCCGCGCGCAAGATCGCCGAGGCGCGACAGAGTATTAACGCCGGGCGATTTATACGCGAGTTTTACTTCGACCCGGAACACGAAAAAATGACAAACCCCGGCGACCACCTGCTTAATGTGGCGGAATTCCTCAAGGGAACAGACAGCATCCGGCAGCTCGGACTTACGATTACCTCCGCTGACCCGAATACACAGATGGTCAGTGTTGTTGAACTGCAGAAAAAACAGGTTGTAGTCCGCTGCCTTGATGACAACCTGAATCCGCTCAAGGTCGCCAGTATCGAGCCGGCGCAGGTCGAGGCCTTTGTGCCTGCCGAACGCGGGGGGGCGGCGCTGGAGGCAAAAGTATCGCTCAACAGAAGGGAAATCGAACAGGCCCGGCTCGCCCCGATAGAGAAAACGCCCATAGTTGAGCTTTCGCCGGGACAGACCAGGGAAGCCGCGTCGAGCGTCAAAATTACCCTGCCCAAAGAGCAGGAACGCCTCCAGGAATATCTCGTTACCAGCGTCCGTTACGGCATCTCGCTCAGCGCAAACCTTGAAGGCAAATACAAAGTCGAGCTTGTCAATCCCGAAGCGGTTATGGGGTCAGTCGCAATCAGGGCGACGCCTGAGGCCAAACGGGCATACGAAAATATGCGGTACCACGTCATTCTCGAAATAGACGACAGCGACAAGGACAGCCGGCCCGACAAATCATCGCCCGCCGCCGGCGAGCCCGCCCCGGAAAGCCGCAGAGACCTCGTTTACAATTTTCCCCCGGAATTTCTGCGCAAAGACGAAATTGCTCTTAACCAGTCGCCGGTGCAGGCGAGATTCCGCCTTGTGCCGATTGCCGGCGAGGCACCTGTGCCGGTAACGCAGCCCGCGCAGAAATAACTTCCAACCGCCTGACAGGCAGAAAAAGTTCTTCTGTATTTGACCACACACGGTTATCATTTAGCCCCAACAGGTTTTTTGGAGAGCCGTAACGATGCGTAAAATCCGGGGTCTGCGCTGGTACATAGCTATAATGCTGATGCTGGTTACGACCATCAATTATTTTGACCGCACGAGCTTGGGCGTTGTTTTTCCGATTTTTACGAAACAGCTTAATATCGATAAACAGCATTTCTCGTACATCATACTGTCTTTCCAGTTCGCTTATTTTGTTATGCTGCCGCTTTCGGGTCGTTTCCTGGACTGGGTAGGAATAAAACTCGGATTCTCAGTAGCCGTAACATTCTGGTCTATAGCCAAGATGCTTCACGCGCTGGCAAGAGGGGTTTTTTCGTTCAGTGTCGTTCGCGTATTGCTGGGCGTCGGCGAGGCGGCGAATTTCCCCGGCATAGCCAAGGTCGCATCAGAATGGTTCCACGCTAAAGAACGCACAATGGCCACCGGCATCGCCAATATGGGCGCGGGGCTGGGAGCGCTTCTTGCGCCGCCGATAATGATATGGCTTTCACTGGAGTTTGGCTGGCAGCAGGCGTTTTTCATAACCGGTATTATCGGCTGTTTCTGGGTTGTGCCTTGGCTGCTTCTTTATAAGCCGCCTGAACAAAATCCGCTGATAACGCCTGAAGAGTTGAAGTATATAACGGAAGGCCGCAAAGAACTGCAGGCGGAAGAAAAAAACGCCGGCCCTAAGAGGAATGTCTGGAAACTGATTATGGGCCAGCGTAATTTCTGGGGCATCGCTCTGGCAAGATTTCTTTCGGAGCCGGCCTGGCAGTTTTTCTCTTATTGGATACCAATCTATTTTACGGAACGCGGCGTAAATCTCAAGGATTTCGCTCTTTTTGGCTGGCTTCCGTTTCTCGCTGCCGACGTGGGCAGTTTTGTTGGAGGGGCCTTGTCGCCGTTTTATCATAAACTCGGTTTTAAGGTGCTGACCAGCCGCAAGTTATCTATGACTACCGCCGCCTGTATGATGCCCTTTGCTTTTTTCATTACCAAGGCGCCGGTCGGCTGGGCAATACTATGGTTCTGTGTTGCCGCCTTCGGTCATCAATGTATATCCGCAACGCTGATGACACTGCCCGCGGATTTGTTCCCGAAACGCACCGTCGGCACCGCCAACGGCCTGTCAGGCAGCGCCGCGCTTGCGGGAGGAATGATATTTACCTTCGCGGTCGGCTGGCTCGTGACGCACGTCGGTTACGCCCCGGTGTTTGTTACAATCGCGTTTCTTGACTTGATAGGCGCAGCGCTTCTCTGGACTCTCATACGCGAGCCGAAAATAGAACAGCCGTTGGTAACGGTATAGGCGATTGACTTTTCTGTGTCTTTGCGGCATAATAGGGTGCAGATAAAGTTATGCATGCTTTGACCCTAATAATTATAACTTTACTTCTGTTTGCCATAGCGTACAGGTTTTACGCTAAGTTCATCATTACCAAAGTCCTCGTATTCGACGCCAATCGCCCCACGCCTGCTCATACGCTTCGAGACGGGAAAGATTATGACCCCACAAACCGGTATGTTTTGTTCGGGCACCACTTCGCGGCCATAGCCGGCGCAGGCCCCCTCGTCGGTCCGGTTCTTGCCGCTCAATTCGGATACCTGCCGGGAGTCCTGTGGATACTTATCGGCGCAGTCCTCGGCGGCGCGGTTCACGATATGGTTATTCTTTTCGCCTCCGTCCGAATGAACGGCTTATCGCTTACGCAGTTGGCCAGGGAGCATATCAGCAGGCCGGCCGGCATCGCTACGGCGTTTGCGGTTCTGTTTATCATAATTACCGCCTTGGCGGGCCTTGCCCTCGTGGTGGTCAACGCGCTTAACGAAAGCAGTTGGGCGACCTTTACCATAGTTGTAACGCTGCCGGCTGCGCTTATTGTCGGCCTGTATATGTATAAAATTCGCCCCGGCAAAATAGTCGAGGCCTCTCTTGTTGGCGTTGTAATCGTTGTCCTGGGCGTCGTATTTGGCGAGCCGTTATCTCACACAAGTTTCGGCTCGCTCTTTCTTTTTTCCAAGCCGTCGCTTTCGATAATCCTGCCAGTCTATGGCTTCATCGCCTCGGTGCTTCCCGTATGGCTGCTGCTGTGTCCCCGCGATTATCTCAGCTCGTATATGAAAATCGGCACAATCGGGCTTCTTATCGTTGGCATATTCGTTGTTAATCCGGTTATACGAATGCCCGCGGTGACCGCGTATATTCACGGGGGCGGGCCAATCATCCCCGGCAAGGTCTGGCCTTTCGTCTGCATAACAATCGCCTGCGGGGCCATCAGCGGCTTTCACAGCTTAATCAGCTCGGGCACTACGCCAAAAATGATAAATAGCGAAGCTGACATTCAGTTTATCAGTTATGGGTCAATGCTGGCCGAGGCGGTGGTTTCGATTATGGCGATTATTGCGGCGACGGTGATGGTTCCGGGTGATTATTTCGCTATAAACGTATCGCCGGAAGTTTTGCCGGAGGTTTTGGCCAAATTAGGCCTGACGACCGAGAAGCTGGCTGAAATGGAAAAAATGACAGGCGAATCGCTTGCCGGAAGGTCCGGCGGTGCTGTCTCTCTGGCGGCTGGTATGTCGCTGATTCTTTCGGCGATACCGGGGATGAAGCACCTGATTGGCTACTGGTATCACTTCGCCATTATGTTCGAGGCGCTGTTTATTCTGACGACCGTTGACGCGGGTACACGAGTGGCAAGATACATCCTTCAGGAATTGCTCAAGGTCGTTCACCCCAAACTCGGCAACTCAACCTGGATGCCCGCGGTGTTGCTCAGCGGTGGCGCAATCAGTTTTCTCTGGGGATACCTCGTTTATCACGGCGACATATCCACCATCTGGCCCCTGTTCGGCGTGGCTAACCAGCTTCTGGCGACGCTTGCGCTTTGCATAGGCACGGTTTTCATACTCAGGCATTCCCACAGGTGGGCTTACGGCCTCATTACGTTTATCCCGGCGTTATTTATGGGGGTAACCACCTTTGTCGCGGGCGTCGATAATATCTTCAATAACCCCGATTACCTGCCCAAGCATGACTTCCAGGGAAATCTCAAAGCCGCGCTTTCGATTGTGATGCTTGTGCTGGTGGTAATTATTTTCTTTGAGGCGATGAGGAAAATTTGGGAATTCTGGAAGAACGGCTTACAAAACGCGACAGAAACCTCGCCGGCCGAGACCGCATCCGCACTTCCCCTGGATATCCCGGATTAACAGTTCTCGAAAGAGACGACAAATGTTAATATGAAGAACGAAAAACAGTTGTCCCCATTATCCCCGTATGTGAACCTATTATGAAAGGTAACCGCTATGTATGGTATATTTGCCAGGCCAAGTATTATAATTGCAGACGATACTGAGCGTGCGGCTGCAGGTGCGGAAAGCAAGGCTGAGTCGCTTGAAATTAGAGTCCGTGCGCTTGAAGCCCATCTTACCAAGGCCATGATTATCAGCGAAACCTTGTGGGAAATCATGAAAGAAAAATTGAACCTTACCGATGACATTCTCGAGGACCAGCTCAGTAAGGTTGACCTTCGTGAAAGCACGTCAAAGGAATGTCCCAAATGCCACCATATGATTGCTCCGCATCACCCGATTTGTATCTATTGCGGTCAAGTCATTGATAACTCAATTTTTACATAAGAAGAGAACGATTCTTCCGCCGCATCCACACTTCCCTTGGGTGTCCCGGATTAACCCCTTACTTAGTCGCGTCTTCTTTTGCTGTATATTCTCGGCCGGCAATCCGATCCTCTACTTTTGTCCCGGCAGGGAAATTAATGTCAAAATCTTTCTCTGTCAGTCCCTTGTTGACAACTATTTCGCTTGTTACCCGAAACGCGTTCACCCGTTCTTCATTTGGCTTACGAATCAATCCGCTCGTTGGGAACCACAATCCGTTTCCAACTTGCTTCAATGAATGGACCTCAACAGAAAAAGAAATCGTACCAGTTTTTGCATTTTTAAGAAACTCATATTTAACAGGCGAGCAGTTATGATCGACGGAAAAATATATATGGATCCATGGAAGATTATTCGGCTTTGAAAGCAAATCGACGCAGATTGCGTTAAAATCATTCACTTTTATTGTGGTGTCCGCCAGCCGAATCGCGTTCGTTTCTTTATGCTGTTTCAGTAAAGTGGATAACGGAATATTGTCTGTATAATTTTCAAGGCGAAATATCGAATAACCGATAGGAGTAGAAAGTGGAACTCCAGAACCAGATTCTTCCGAGGAAATTAAACCGCTCATCACGGTTTGAGGATGACCGCCTATATTTAATTTTTTGTAAATATTACCGTCATAAGAATGCCTGGTCAAGTTATCCCACGATTGGCCTTCTTTAGTAATTATCGTAGCGGATTCTTCAAAAACATACTTCCACCTATTTCGGCCGTACTGGTCGATAAACCGTTTGGCGTACAACTTATGTTTGGAGATGCCGTCTTTAGGTAGCAATGCCCCTGCACTTTTGAATGGTTCCTCCATATCATCAAATGTTAATGGAGGTAAAATATACCATTCATACTCGAGCGATATATCATATATCGCATTTTCGGCCGATTGACATTTGCTTGCAAGCGCATCTGCGGTAATTGTTTGTGCCGCCATAGCATCAAACGAGCAGAGAAGTAAAAATATGCTTATCGAATAGTAATATCGTTTTCCAGTCATATTTGCACCTCCTAATAGGCTCAAAAACACAATTGTTTTTATAATGCCTTGGCATATGCTATATAAACATGCAATTTTATTTGTTTTCACAAGTTAAGTGGGGGCACCAACCAGCATATCCTCCATCAGATAAGCATATACACCCGGCTGCTATTTGCGTACAGGCGAACGTCTGTATTCGACTACATGTGCCCGCTCCCATTGTGCAAGGGCCGCTCACTCTAGAGCAGAATATGTCAGAACTGCCACCTGGACAATACGGTACGCAACTGCCTTCGCAACCGCCGGTATTTGCATCAAAATAGCAATCACCGCCTCCTCCAAGACCACCACACTTACCGCCAACTACACACGGGCCGGTCCAGGCAAAAAGCATCGCTTTCTTTTGTGAGAAAAGCTCGAATATTATAATTAAACAAATGACACATACAATAATCTTCAACATGGTAAAACCAGAGAGCGGACTTAAAACTTTCATTGTTTTTCTTACCATAATTATATCCTCCTATCTTTTTTAAGGTAGTTCAGCGCCTAAGCGAAATAACTGCGTTCGAGCGATATTTGCGACTTGGCAGTCAGGATACTGGTTAACAAGTTCCTGATATATATTGATAGTCAACTCTTTTGCATTCTCATTTGGAATCTGGCCGCTGGATGCCTGTTTATTGTAACAGTCGGCGAGCATAAACATTGCCATATATCTATTTTCGAAGTTTGGGAAATCTGCGATTACCTTTTTATGATAATTTATGGCATCATTGTAATCGCCGAGGCGGTAATAACAATCTGCAACGGCATAGTAGGCCTGCGGGGTATATATGTCAGAGGAAGGCATCTTTGTTATAATTTTATCCCATACGGATAATGCCCTTTTATAATATTCCTTTGACTGCTCATCAATACCTTGATTTTCAAGGCGGAAGGCAAGGTCATAATGCTTCTCCCCGATCCGGTATATCGCCTCATGCAGGCGCGAATCGTCTTTAAAATCTGCGATACATTTATCAGTCAAAGCTTCTGCTTTGTTTACTTCATTTGCATCAAGCAAGATATGAATACTGGTTACCCTGATATCAAATTGGGCTTTTTGGGCGTATGGATTACTTGGATAATTTGCCGATATTTGTTTATAGAGACGATTTGCTTCTTCAAATCTGTTTTGCCTCTGGTATCTTTCCGCAATCCAGTATAATGTTCCCGGCAAACGCGGATTACTTGAAAAATCGGTGATAAGCTTGTTAAGGGCATCTTTGGCCTGGTCGTATTTCTCAGAAACAATGAGAGCCATCACGTTTGCCCTCGATACGCCCAGCTTCGCCTTGTCTGTCCAGGGATTTGAAGGGAACTTCTGCGATAATTGCGTATAAACACTATTCGCTTCATCGAACCGCCCCAGCCGTTCGTATCTTTCCGCAATCCAGTAAAGCGTCTCAGGATAATCCGTATCGCCCGCGTAATCAGCCATAAATTTATCGAGGGCCGACTTGGCTCCACCGTAATCCTGCGAAACAATCAGAGAAAAAACAGTTACCCTTGAAAGCCAGAACTTCGCTTTGCCTGCCCAGGGGCTTGCAGGATAGTTATCTACTACCCTCTGAAAGTTTTGTTTTGCTTCTTCAAATTTGTCTATTCTCTGAAACCCTTCGGAAATCCAAAACAGGGCCTCCGGCAAATCGGGATTTTCTGTAAAATCCGCAACAAATTTACCAATCGCATCTTCGGCTTGGCTGAACTGTTGAGCTGAAATAAGAGACAGGACAGTTATCTTTGAAAGCCATAACTTCGCCTTGCCTGCCCATGGACTTGAAGGGTAAGTATCTATTATTCGCAGAAAGTTTAGTTTCGCATCTTCAAGTCGGCCCGACCTCTGGAATCTTTCGGTAATCCAGAAAATCGCCTCAGGCAAATCATTATTATCTGCAAAATCTACGGCCAGCTTGTCAATTTCTTTTTGGGCCTGGTCGTAATTTTGCGAAACAATAAGAGATTTAGCTTTTGCACGCGAAATACCCAGTTTTGATTTGTCTGCCCATAAACTGTCGGAATAATTTTGTATTACCTGCTGATAAAAATGGTTTGCCTCGTCGAATTTGTCATAACGTTCGTATCGTTCCGCAATCCAGTATTGTGCCTCCGGCAAACCCCGATTACCGGAAAAGTCAGCGACGAGTTTATCTGCTGCCGACCCGGCTTCTGTATATTTTCCCGTATCTATAAGGGAACAGACATTAACTCTGGCCTGATAAAGGGCCTCTTCTTCAGCCAAACAGATAGTTGCACATGATGCAAATAGACCGATTAATAAAACAGAAAACGCTGGATGCAACAAAACCGGCATTATTCGCTTAATCATAGGATTGCCCTCCATTCTTGATTGCCTCTGACCGAATGTGTGAGTGTGTTTCATAGATTTTGTCTTCCTATTAAAATCTATAACTGCAATCGACTGTAGGTATTTAGTCGCTATTGTCAAATATTTTCATGGTATTAAAGGGGTGTTTTTGCGGTTAATGCTCGTAAGGAATTTGCGGAGTGGGACTTACGTCGCAAAAATTATTTGCAAAATTAGCGGATTTTGCTTTGAGTTTGCCTAAAGCAACCGTCTTAACGTTTGCGTGGCGGGCGGCGCTTGCCTTTGCCCTGAGGTTTTTTAACGGGTTCCTGCGTCGGTTCGGATTCCCTGTGTGACCGGACGAACAGCCGAATAGGCACCTCGGCTACGGGCAGCAATTCACTTAATTGCCCAACGACGAATCGGCGATAGCTCTCATCGAAGAGGTTCGGCTTATTGACGAACATAAGAATTGTTACGGGATTTATTGCGACCTGTGTGGCGTAATAAATTTTCGGCTTGCCGAGTTTTGCGCCGCCGGGCTGCGTTTCTTTTATAATCTCGAAGGCCTTGTTGAGTTTTGCCGTCGGTATCCAGGTCGTCGCCTGCTTGAAAAGCTCCGCGGCCAAATCGAGGACGCTTTTGACGTTTTTGCCCTTGTTGGCGGTCGTGAAGGCAATCGGCGCATGGCTCAGTCCAGGCAAAACCTTCGTCAGGTAATCTTCATATTGCCCGGTGTCGGCGACATCTTTCGCCAGGTCCCATTTGTTGACGACGATGATACAGGCCCTGCTTTCTTCGGCGATTGCCTGCGCGAGTTTTTTGTCGGGAACCGATACGGGCGTGGTCGCGTCAATCATCAATAGCACCACGTCAGCCCTGCGCACCGAGCTTGTCGCGCGGACAAAACTATAGAACTCGATGTTGTCGGCGAGCTTGCCTTTTTTCTTCACGCCGGGGGTATCGATAACAACGATGGTCTTGCCGTCTTTCTCGAACCGGATGTCAATCGCGTCGCGGGTCGTGCCGGGTTTTTCGCTGACAATAACTCTTGTATCATCGACCATTGCGTTGACAATCGAGCTCTTGCCCGCGTTTCGTTTGCCGACGATTGCGATTTTCATCACCGGCTCGACCGGCTTAGTCGATTCGAGATTTTTCACCCGGTCGAGGATTGCGTCTAACAGTTCCTCTTTGTTGACGTTGTTTTTGGCGGAGATGCACATAAACTCGCCGAAGCCCAGTTGGCCGAATTCGCCCGCCTCCGGAAATTTGCTCGCGACATCGGCCTTGTTCGCGACACCCATAACCTTGAGGTTGTGTTTGCGGAGAAGCCCAGCGATTATCCGGTCCAGAGACACAATTCCTTCGCGGACATCGACCACAAACAGGACCAGGTCCGCGGAATCAATTGCCCGCTGGATTTGCCCGTGGACGTGGCTTTCGAGGTGGTCTGCGTCAACGATGCCGTAGCCGCCCGTATCGACAAGCTCGAAATACTTTCCGTCTTTTTCGATGATTGTGCTGACGCGGTCGCGCGTAACGCCGGGCGTCGGCTCGACGATGCTTATCATTTTGCCAGCCAGCCAGTTAAACAAGCTGGATTTGCCCACGTTGGGCCTTCCAATTATCGCGACTACCGGTAATGACATATTCACCTGCTTAGATTAAATGAGAATTCAAAACGGGGATTTGTCCGCCGTTATCGCGGATTATAACAGAAAACGCGGACGTTTACACCGAAGAAACCTTTTAGGGATTTTCTTTATTGCAGGCGGATTACGAAATCCTGCGTCGTTATCGTCTCAGCCCCAACCTGCAGTTTTGTCTTGGTCCATGTCTTGACTGGGTCTTTTACGGTTACCCTGTCGATTGTGCCGGCCGTCAGTCCGAAGGGCGTGCCGTTATTGGAATACTTCGGAAACGCCAGGTAAGCGCTGCCGAGATGTTTGACCGTTACATTGCTGTTTATTATGCCGAATGGTTCTCCGACAACACCTGTTATCTTCAACGTTTTTAGAAATCCGTTTGCGGCGGTGAAATTGGAATCCATAAGCTGGCCGGTGGTTATTTTGTTTGCGGATTTAGCCTGCCAGATTCCCGATAACGTCGCATCCATATTCATCTTTTTATTGCCGACGGCCTTCAGCGTCCCGATATTGCCTGTGATATTGGCGTTGAAACCTTGAGACGAGCTTGCGGCCCCGATGGTCCCGCAGTTGCCGACAACAGTCCAATTTGAATCGCCAAGCTCTCCCGCAATCTTCGCTTTTTTCAAGGATATTCCCTTTGAGTTGCCGGCGCCGCTAAGGTTCACGTCTGCGCCGAAATCACCTGCTATACCGCCCGCTGCGTTGCCGTCGATTGTCAGGTTTGAAATCCAGGGCGCGTTCACTGAGCCGCTCTTCCATTCTGTCGCCCGCAATTCCTTAATGGGCATTCCGCTTGTCAGGGCCAGGTTGTTTGCCCGCCCGAACTTCAGTGCGCAGGCGGCTTTCGGCGACGAGGAATGGCCGATTTTTATATTACTGCTGCCCGGCGCGTCATTGAGGAGAATCATAGCAGCGGCGCCATTGATGAGAATGTCCCCTTTCAGGTTAACATTGCGGGCGTTTATCGTTTTGATTGGGCCTGCCGCCTTGATATTGACGACGCTTGTTTTGGCGCCGGGCTCCGGCGTGATAGTCAATACTGATTTTTCGGTAGTGCCACTCAGGATAATATTCGCAAAACTGCAGTCGCCCTGCACATTGCTGTCGCTTTCCACAACGCCCGACCCGCCGCCTGTCAGCGTGAATGTTACCATTTTGCCGGCGCAGTCCGGGGCCTGCAGTTGATGATTCTTTAGTCCGCCGAATGTGCCGAACCCTTTGGTTATATCAAATGCGATGTGGCTTCTGCTGGTCTTGCCTACTTCTATTGTTATGTCGTTGTCATTCTGCGCCTGGTACCAGCGCCCGAAATCAAGCTCGGCAAACCACCTGCCCGGGTTCAGGTTGAGGGCATCTGTCTTGACGGCATTTTCCCCATAGTCATGTTCTGTCAGGTTGCTGTCAGAAGGATTGTTGAAGCCGAGCCGGATAGAATTCACATTCGAGTCGCTGCATTTTCCCCAGGCAAATTGAACGGGGCTTACCACGCCGTCGGTGTTCAGCGGGTATGTCATTTCAGGTCTTTGTGTCGGCCGTGCGATTGACCCGGCCTGTTTTGGAATCCCGAAATTAACTACGGTTTCATCTGAATTATTGTCTGTGTAGGTTACCCTGATGGTGTATTTGCCGTCCAGGTAGTTATCCAGCCCGTTGGCCTCGTAGAACCATTCCTGGTATTGCCAGTAATTTATCCCGTTTTGGTTGGTGCGTGTCATTCCGACGTGTTTTGAGTTGGCGTGGTTGCTGCCCGGGTAAATTAGGCCGTCCGGCGTTGTGAAGTTTACATCGACGACCGTACTGTCCGTCTCGATAGCAAAACGAAAGTCATACGTTTCGCCTATTCTGCCGTCCTTGAGCCAGTTCTTGCAAAATACGCTAAGGTCATTTTGGTCAACGGAACCATCTTTGTAAGAAGGGGATATATCCGCCCTGATATCGCTTCCGGTTTGTCGCCACTGCTTCGCAAAAACGGCAAAGTCAATGAAATCGACGAAGCCATCGCAGTCAAAATCGCCTGCCAGCCCAAGCCCGTCGCAGTTCCCGGCTACGGCGTCTTCATCGCTTGCGCCGGGGATATAATCGATGCCCTGCTCTATTTGTATAAACTGAACGTGTCTGTCGATGAAATTCTGCGCGGTCAAATCAATATATTGTGGCGAATTAACGTCCCAGCCGTTCACTATTTTTATCTGCCCAATTACCGTCGTCCCGTGCGGCATTGTATTAAAATCAGCAGTAACCGTGTGTTGTATCCGAGGTCCTGTCGTGACCCCGCTGGTCGGAGTGATATTGAAGTATTCTGCCCCCTTGGTGACGAACAAATAGTAATACAGCGTGCCTGATCCTTTATTCCAAATCTTGAAGGTTTTTGATGTGCTGTTCGCATCGAAGACGATTTCCTCTGTGCTCTTGCCTATCGAACCTATCGAAGTTTTAGCCAGCCCTATTGTCGAAGACGCAAGGATAATGCTCAAAATGACCGCAGTCGTTTTCGTATTTTTCTCCTTCCGACGTAACTAACCAAATGCAAAACAGCCCTTTACCGCCTCCTTTCGACTGTGGACTAACGGGGAAATCCTTTTCATCTCCTTATCTCGCACCTAAAAGCCCGATACGGGATTTAAGTTATTGTATCTAATAACGCAGGAAAAGTCAAGGCAAAAAGGGGGTTTTGTGGGATTAGGCGCCCTTCAATGGGCCTGTTTCCGTGAATTCGAACACCTGCTCTATGCCAACCCCGAATGCTTTAGCGATGCGAAAGGCCAAAGGCAGCGAAGGGGCGTATTTGCCCTGCTCCATCGCGATTATCGTCTGACGCGTTACGCCAGCGATGTCGGCCAGTTGCTGCTGGGTCATCTCGCCTTTTTCAAATCGCAGCCGGCGAATGTTGTTTTTCAGCTCATTTGTCTCCATCGCCGCTCCTGAAAAAGTATTGAGCCAGAACCGCTGTCGAATGGATCATCATAAGGATTAATAAAGCGCCAAAGATAATAAGCGGAAGCGACCAGGCAGGGATGCAGCCATCGTCGCCGAAAATAGTTTGCGGGATTACACTGACGGCGGGAAGCACTATCCAGGCCGATATAAAGGTAGCCATTGCTGCCCTGTTTGTAATCAGCTTATCGCGTTCGTCGGTCTCTACTTCCCTTGGGCTTTGTCGCTTTAACGACCAGACAATCAGTGAACCATACAGCAGAAACAAAAGAATTAAAACTGTCAGCTTCAGGAACCGACCACCTTCGGGTGTCTTCTTTAGGACAAAAAGCTGAAAAAATATGTAGGCAAGCATTGCGAGAGTTAATAATACTACCACCAGATGGCACAGCGCCGTTTTTTGAGTTCTATTCATTGTCTTTGCCCCTCCAGCCGTATTCGGTGAGAGTTACTATCGATTGCATTAGCACCACAACGAACATCCCGCCAAATACCATCCACGGCAGATAGTTGACTGTAATAGTGCCATTCGGCCCTATGATGAACCACGGAATCATTGCCGCTGCGACGAACAGCAGCCAGAAGGTAGCGTATGCAGCAATCACGGCTTTGCGTTGAATCGCCGTGTCGCGTTCATCGAACTGCACCTTGCTTTCGCCCTTCCTGAATAAAACAGGGTTCAAACCACAAAACCCCATAATCCCTATGAACGCAAACCCGCTTGCCGCCCGGCTGACGGGCAAACCTAAAACAAAGTGAAATATGGCAAATGCTGTTACGCTCAGCCCCAAAGCCAGCGAAACCACGATTAAATTGAACCACGCCATTTTCTGCATTCTGTTCATACCTGATTCTCCTAACTAATGTATGTTATATCGCACATAATGTAATAAAAACATTACACCATGTCAAGACAATTTTACAATTTTTCGCAAATTTTTTTAGGTTCCTTTGAAAAACCAGGCGGATTTTTGCGACTCAGGAACATAGCAAAGAACATAAATGGTTAAGTTTTAAGCAGTTATGCTCTTTGTGCCTCCGCGGTCTCCGCAAGCTCCCCAGCGAAAAGAGTTGGGCGGTTTCAGGCAGATTTTCCGATATATGGGTTATGCAGCTTACAACGTCACAAACAAAGGTGTGCCCGTTTTGTGCTGAGACGATACTGTCGGCGGCGATTAAGTGCAGGCATTGCGGCGAGTTCCTCAATACCGCGCGGGCAAAGGCGATGCTCAATCAGCCTGGCCAGCAGGGTGGTTCGAGCGATGAGCAACAAACCGAGGGGGATGATACATCGAAAGGGCAGTCGAACAGGGTATTTTACTCAGGCGGGCCTACTTTGTGGGCGATTGCCTGGGATTTCGTCAAAGGCGCTGGCGTACTGCTTGCGGCGATTCTGATAATCGCCTGGCATATCGAAAGCACTTCCTGGTTGCACCTTTCCTTTCGCAGCATGGCGGTCGTCGGCAAATACCGGGTGCTGCTGGGACTGGGCACGATTATTGTCGTAGGCCTGATTCTTTTTTATAAGGCGTGGAAAATCAGGAGGACTCATTACGAGGTCAGCCCCGACCGGATTGAATATGGCGAAGGGGTATTTGAGCGCAAGGTTGATAATCTCGATATGTTCCGCGTGGTTGATATCAAGCTCCGCAGGAATGTTCTCGATTGCGTTGTCGGGGTGGGGACGGTGATATTGACGACGACGGACAAGAGCCACCCCGAGTTTGAGTTCAAAAAAATCAAAAATTCCCACGAGCTTTACGACACCATCAAAAAGGCCAGCTTATCCGCAGACCGCAGAACAAACGTCGTTCATGTGGAATAACCTTTAGGGGGGTTCGCATATGAAAACTGTATTTGCCGCGTGTGTAACCATTCTGTTTTCATTGACCTGTTTTGCGGCTGAGATGTCGATGTCACCAATGTCAAAAGAGCAGGTTAATGCGTGGTATAGCGAGGCGGGCTGGCCCGTCGGGTGCAATTTTATTCCCAGCACGGCAATCAATCAGCTCGAGATGTGGCAAAAAGACACTTATGACCCCAACACAATCGACCGCGAGCTTGGCTGGGCTCAGCAAATCGGCTTCAATACCGTCAGGGTGTTTCTGCATTATCTTGTCTGGCAGGAAGACCCGAATGGCTTTAAGGGCAGGATAGACGATTTCCTCGGCATCTGCGCCAAGCACAAAATCAGGGTGATGTTCGTTTTGTTCGATGACTGCTGGAACGGCAACGCGAAATTAGGCAAACAGCCCCCACCAAAGCCGGGGGTCCATAATTCGGGCTGGCTGCAATGTCCCCGTTATGCCGAAGTAAACGACGTAACGAAATTTCCCGTGTTTGAAAAATATGTGGACGATATTTTGCGGTCTTTCGGCAAAGACAAAAGAGTGTTGATTTGGGATTTATACAATGAGCCGGCCAACAGTCATACGCCGAAGCAGATAATGCCGCTTTTGAAAAGGGTTGTGGAGTGGGCGCGCAAGGCCAATCCAACGCAGCCGGTGACGATAGGCGTCTGGAATCAGGACCAGCAGCATAAGGAGCTGAATGATTTCCAGCTCGCCAACAGCGACGTGATTACTTTCCACAACTACTCGGCTTACGAGAATATGAAGCAGGATATTGCCAAGTACAAATCCTACGGCAGACCCGTTATCTGCACCGAGTATATAGCGAGGGGAATGGGCAGCAAATTTGAGACGCATTTGCCTTTATTGAAAGCCGAAAACGTAGGTGCAATAAACTGGGGATTTGTGTATGGCAAGACGCAGACGGTTTATCCCTGGGGCTCACCGCCGAATGCCCCTGAGCCGAACGTCTGGCATCACGATATTTTCCGCAAAGACGGCTCGCCTTTCGACAAACAGGAAATCGAGACAATAAAGAAATTGACGGCGAAAGATTAATCGCATTTCCTTCCGCTCAGCCGCAGGGTAAACGAAATCAATATGGAATGACGCCCATAGACAAAGTCACATTTTTTGTTTATAACATTGCCATGGTTTCAAGCAGCATAGAAATAGAAAACAATAAATGGACAATAACGAAGGAGGCAAAGAGCATGAACAAGAATTTGATGAGCCGTATTGGGATTACTGGTTTTATATGTTTTGTTGTAACACTGGGGCTGGCCGGCATAAGCTATGCGGGTTTATCCCAGGTGATAGGCGACTGGGAAGACAGTAATGATAACTGGGCGGTGCATTCTGAGGCCCCCGATGGAACGACCGCGAAGGTAGTCAAGGAAAACGCGACGTTAGGCAATTATAGTTACAAGGTGTTTGTGCCTTCCGGCTGGCAGAAGGCAATAGTGCGGGATTTGTCGGGCGATGCGAATCTGCTGGCGGCCCTCGGCAAAGCCACACAGTTAAAGGTGGATGTAACACTGAAAGCCAAGGAGTGGAACATCGGCTCCGGCTGGGTCAAGCCGATTGAAGCTATCGTGATACAGGATGATTTCGGCGGTTGGCAGCAAATAGACCCGGCGGCAAGCCAGGAAGATATTTCGTTTAACGGCTCAGCCGATAAAACGGTTACGGTCGCTTTTGATATTCCTGCTCAAACCCCGCCGGACCTGACACATGGAAGCGTCACTATCATTACAAACTATGATGGCGTGACCACTGCCGGCAATTTCTATTTCGACAATGCGCGGCTGGTGGGGGCAGGTGAGCCGAATCAACTTAAAAAAGCTGTTAAGCCCGTCGAACCAAATAAACCTAAAGAGCCGAATAAGCCGGCAAAGTAGAAAAGAATACAAGGACACCCCTGCTTACGGCTTGCAGGGGCAGGCAAGAGTATAGGTGCACAAGTCCACAAGAGCTTGTGTACTTTTGTTTCAATGGCGAGCAATTTCTTTTTGATGTTGCTCCGACGTTAATCTGGAGAACGGAAAATGTTAGCTGTCCCAATTATTCCGGAAAAAACAAGAGTTTGTGAATGGTGCGCGCAGTCAATCCCCCAGCAAGCGATTAAATGCCCTTTCTGCCACAAATGGCGGAATGACATAAACAAAGCCCGCCAACAAGTGATAGCGGGACTTCTTGGAATCATAGTTTTTGGTTTTTTAGCCTTGGTTCTCATCAAGGAAGCATTAAACCCACCGCCTGGAGCATATTTCGCGAGGAGCAACCATGGGCATCCCTGGCATGAGAATCCGGGACTTGATTCTCCGAATGCAATTGCCCTCAATGCTATTACAAATAAAACAGCTGACGATAGCTGGCATTTTTCAATCAAGAAGTTTCTAAGCAGTAGTGAGGGCTGGGTGCTTATTATGTGGATTATTTGCATTTATGGATCTCTGTTATTCGCTGAGCGTGGCCAGAAAATTTTGAAACGAAACGGTTTAACTTGGCCATTTCAGTTTTACTGATTCTCCCGACAAGCCGAGGAATAATGTGGACAGCAACCGTTTAGTGCTTGTTACTTTCCAGAGCTATTAATTTTTTCTTAGTATCGGTTCCGCCGAAGGCGGAAAAGTTTCCGAGTGAGCCGTCGGAGTGGATTACGCGATGGCAGGGGATAATCAGGGGGATAGGATTTCTCGCCAAGGCGCTGCCGACTGCCCGGCTGGCGCGGGGTTTGCCAATCATACCGGCCAACTGGGAATAAGATACTGTTTTGCCAGGAGGTATTTTTCGGGAGGCGGTCAGCACTTTTCGGGTGAAAGGGGATAAGCTGTCGAGAACAAGGGGGGTATCGAATCTTGCCGGTTTGCCTTCAAAATAGGCGATTATCCGTTTTCGCAGTGGCTTCAGGAGGTTTTTGTCAAATTGGGGGTTATCTAATCCAACAAGGAGGCATTTTTCAACAGTTTTGCGGTTTTCGTGTGGTAAACAGGTGCGAATAAGCCCTTTTTTGTTGGCGACTAAGCCGAAATAGCCCCAGGCAGTACTGAAAATCGTATATTTCATTTGCGTAGCCATACTACGAAAAATCATATTAAACAAGGCAAAGTCGTTGACGCAAGGGGGAAATTATGTTAGAAAAGCGGGTTTGTAAATCTGTGCAGGTAAAAGGTTTGACGCCCCCGCGTCTTCTTATCAAAGACAAGTGAGGGGGCAGGTGGAAATTTTGTCTTTAGACGACCTTAGAAAACAGATTGACGGGATTGACCGCAAGCTTGTCGAGTTGCTCAACGAGCGTGCCAATGTTGTGATAGACATCGGCAAGCTCAAGAACGAGACGGGTAAGCCCGTGTATGCGCCGGACCGTGAGAAGGAAGTGCTTGAGAAAGTGGCCGGGCACAACAAAGGGCCGTTGCCAAATAAGTGTTTGCAGGCAATATGGCGCGAGCTGATGAGCGGGTCGTTTGTTCTGGAAAGACCTTTGCGGGTGGGCTACTTAGGGCCCGCTGGCAGTTTCAGCCATACCGCGGCGATTTGCAAGTTCGGGCAAAGCGCGGACTATGAGCCGCTCGCTGACATTCGCAGCGTTTTGGATGAGGTCAGCAAGGGACGCTGCGACCTTGGTATTGTACCGATAGAGAATACCCTGGGCGGCGGCGTGATTGAGACGTTGGACGCCCTGGTGGATTCGGATGTGAAAGTTTGCTCGGAGATTTTGATGGCGATTCATCATAATCTTTTGGCCAACTGCAACATAGACCAGATAGAGAAGATTTATTCGAAGCCGGAAGTTTTTACGCAGTGCCGCAACTGGCTTGCCGCGACATTCAAAGAGGCAAAGACCGTCGCGGAGCCATCAACCGCGAAAGCGGCGCAGAAGGCCGCAAAGGAAGCGAAGTCGGCGGCAATCGGCTCGACGGTGGCGGCGGAACTGTATGGGCTGAAAATCGTTTGCGAAAGCATCGAAGACACGCCCAACAATGTAACGAGATTTTTTGTGGTCGGGCGCGAAGACGCCAGGCCCACCGGCGAAGACAAGACCGCGGCGATATTCAGCACGGCCCACAAGGCAGGCGCCCTGGTCGATGTGCTCGAAGTATTCAAGAGGTACGAAGTTAACCTGACTAATATAGAATCGAGACCCAGCAAAAAGAGACAGTGGGAATATTATTTCTTTGTGGATTTCATGGGCCATCGCAGCGACGAAAAAGTCCAGAAGGCCTTCGACGAGGCGAAAAAGCACTGCCTGCAACTTTCAGTGCTGGGCAGCTTCCCGCGGGCGACGGAAGTTTTAGGATAAATTTAGGAGAGCAGGATGCGAAGGTCATTTATAGCGGGCAACTGGAAAATGAACACCGACGTTCACAGCTCCGTCAAGCTGGCCGAGGGCGTTGTTTCGGGTTGTAAAGATATTGCGGGCAGCAAAGTTGACGTAGCGGTGTGCCCGCCGTTTGTTTATCTTCAGCAGGTGGGCAAGGCCCTTCAATCGTCGCATATCGCGCTTGGCTCACAGGATATTTACTTCGAGCAGAAAGGCGCGTTTACGGGCGAGATTAGCGCGGCGATGCTCAAGGATATCGGCTGTGCTTACGCGTTATGCGGTCATTCAGAGAGACGGCACGTTATCGGCGAGACCGATGAGCTGATAAACAAAAAGGTTCACGCGGCCATATTGGGCGGGCTTTTGCCGATTTTGTGCGTAGGCGAACTGCTCGATGAGCGAAAGGCGAACAAAACCGACGAAGTAGTAACGCGGCAGATGAAAAAGGGCTTGGCAGGATTAATCGCAGAAAAGATGTCGGCTGTTACGATTGCCTACGAGCCGGTATGGGCGATAGGGACAGGGTTGACCGCGACTCCTCAGCAGGCACAGGAAGTGCACGCCTTGATTCGGAAATTAGTCGCCCAGATGTATGACAGAAAAATTGCCGACGCGATTCGCATTCAGTATGGCGGGTCGGTAAAGCCGGATAACGCGGGCGAGCTGATGAGCCAGGAAGACATTGACGGCTTATTGGTCGGCGGGGCAAGTTTGAAAGCGGAAGATTTTGTGGCGATTGTTAAAGCGTCAGTTTGATTATAAAAAAACTAAACGAAATAGGGGACATATTATGCAAGTGAATCCGGTATTGGCGGCAGGTTTCATAATGAACATTCTCGCGGCGATTTTTGTGATTGGTTCGGTGGTGCTTATCCTGGTGGTATTGATTCAAAAAGGCAAAGGCGGCGGACTTAGCGGCGCTTTTGCCGGTGGTATGGCCAGCGGCATTCTGGGCAGCAAGACGGGCGACGTCCTGACCTGGCTTACCATTAGTGTGGCCAGCTTATTTATAATTGTCGCTCTTGTGCTGGACAGGTGGTGGCGTCCGTCAACAAGCGGGCCGGCGTCGAGAACGCCCGCTCCGATAACCAGCAACGATACCGGCAGGGGCACGGGCCAGCCGGCAGTCCCGGCTGCGCCTGCACCGGCGGACCAGCAGGGACAAACCCAGCAATAATTGTGTTTATCGCCGTTTGAGGCAAAGTGTGTGTTCGCCGACGATATATGTAATAAGGGCTGAATCTCTATGATAAATAGTATGACCGGATACGGGAATGCGGATGGCCGGCTGAGCGGCGTTACTTATTTAGTCGAAATCAGCACGGTCAACAACCGTTATTTCAAGCCGACAATTCGGCTGCCGGAAACGCTTGGGTTTCTGGAAAGCGATGTGGAAAAAGAGCTGCGCCGGGAGGTGTCGCGCGGCACGGCTAACTATACACTCAGGCAAAAAGGAGCGCCTGCCGAGGCGCTTTTCGAGATAAACGAAAAGGCGCTGACGACACTGCTTAAACGGCTCGGCAAAATTTCACCGTCGGCCGGTCTGGAACGCGAGCTTGATTTGAGCGGATTACTGGCGTTGCCGGGAATTTTGTCGCCCGCGGTGCCGAGCAGCAAGGAGGCCGACAGGATTCGGCGAAAAGTGCTGGCGATTACGAAACAAGCGCTGAAGGGGCTTAAGTCGATGCGCGCCGCGGAAGGTGAAGCCCTGTCGGCAGACCTCGAAAAGCATTGCAGGGCGATAAAAACCTCGCTTGAGCAGATACAAACTCGCAGTGCCGCCGGGCCTAAGCAATACGCTGAAAAACTCAAAAGAAGAATCGAAGAACTGCTCTCGGTTGCTAAATTAAAGTTGAATGACGAGACATTATCGCGCGAGGTTGCGATTTTCGCGGACAGGGCGGACATATCGGAAGAAATCGCCCGGCTGGATTCGCACTTAGTGCAGTTTACAAAGGGTTTGAAGAGCAGTGCCGGGCAAGGCGAAGGCCGCAAGCTCGATTTTATTTGTCAGGAGATGCTCAGAGAGGCCAACACCATCGGCAGCAAGGCAGGCGACTCCGAGATTGTGCATTTAGTTGTGGATATCAAGTGCCGGATAGACCGAATCAAGGAACAGGTCCAGAACGTGGAATAACGAATCGCCGATGAGCAGGTTACAAGCGTCAAAGGGAATTATTGTCGTAATAAGCGGCCCCAGCGGCGTCGGCAAGGGGACGATTTGCAAAGAGTTGGTTGGACGGTTGAACGACGCGTGCCTGAGCGTTTCGGTAACTACGCGACAGAGAACGCCGAAAGAAATTGACGGCAAAGATTACTGGTTTGTCGGCAAAGATGAGTTTCAGCGGCGAATCGAAAAAGGCCTGCTGCTGGAGCACGCTGAGGTCTTCGGCAATTTTTACGGCACGCCGAAAGACAAGGTTGATGAGGCAATTGCCGCCGGCAAAGTGGTGATTCTGGAAATAGACGTTCAGGGCGGCAAACAGGTTAAAAAGCTGTATCCGAATACCGTGATGGTATTTATACTCGCCCCGACGCCAAAGGAGCTTGCGGGCCGATTGCACGGCAGGGGCAGAGACGATGAGGAAACGGCAAAGCGCCGCCTCAGCCAGGCGTCAAACGAAATAGCGGTCGCCCGGCAGGATTACCAGTATATGGTTGTAAATGACAAGCTGGATGTGGCGGTAAATGAAATAATAGGAATAATCGAAACGGCAAGGAAGAAATAAGCGGCATAGGCAATTAATTGTGGAGTTGAATAAATGATTGAAGACCTGAAAAATATCGAGCTGGTAAGAAAAGTCGGCGGGCGGTTCAAATTAACGGCCCTGATTCAGAAACGGCTGATGGAATTGATGCAGGGCGCGAGGCCTTTGATTGAAGACGCCGAGGGCATGGGCCAGCTTCAAATCGTCGTCGAGGAAATCAAGCGCGACAAGATTGCTATCGACTACGAAAACAGCGACATCGACAAACCCGGCAGCGTGTCGTAAACGAAACCGGTAATTGTTCGGAGGCGAACAAATATGGCCAAACAAGAATCAAAACTTGATGGCGTAAAAGTTGTGCTGGGGGTAAGCGGAGGCATAGCCGCGTATAAGGCGATTGACCTTGCCAGCAAACTGACGGCCAATGGCGCCGAGGTGAGGACGGTCCTGACCGAAAACGCCCTTCACTTGGTGGGCGCCAAGAGTTTCGAAGCCGTTACAGGCGGGCCTGTTCATACGAGTATGTGGTCCGCAGGATGCCTTACGGCAGAGCAGGAGGAGTTCAGAATCGGGCATATTAATTTGGCTGACTGGGCGGACGTAGTTATTGTTGCGCCCGCGACGGCGAACATCCTCGGCAAATTCGCAAACGGCGTATGCGATGACCTGCTCAGCACGATGCTTTGCGCCTGCTGGGCGAAACCGATGCTTTTTGCCCCGACGATGAACGACAAGATGTGGACGAACCCCGCAGTGCAGGAGAATGTCAAATTCGCCGAACGAATCGGCGTGAAGCTTATAGGGCCGCGGCAGGGTCGGCTTGCCTGCGGCACGGAAGGCGTCGGCAGGATGGCCGAGCCGCAGGAAATCCTTGAGGCGGTTGAAAAAATCTCCGCCGGACTTAAACACAAACGCAAATAGGTTTCTCCAGGATGTATTCTCGAAAGCGACGGCGAAAACTTCAGTTCTTAATTACGGCCGGGGGGACGCGAGAATACATTGACCCCGTGCGATTCATTTCTAACGCCAGCAGCGGCAAAACAGGTTATGAGCTTGCGCGGTCGGCGCTTTTGGCTGGACATAACGTAACATTGATAACAGCGTCGACGAATCTGAACGCCCCCAAAGAAGCCGGCGTAGTCAAGGTCGAGTCCGCCCGCGATATGTTCGAGGCGGTAAAAGATAAATTTGGCGGATGCGACTGCCTGATTATGACCGCGGCGGTCTCGGATTATGCTCCGGCTAAACCCGCCCGGCATAAAATGAAAAAAAGCCCCGGCGCGATTACGCTGAAATTAAAGCCCACGCAGGATATTTTGAAATGGGCCGGAACTCACAAAAAGAAAAATCAGGTTGTCGTCGGTTTTGCACTTGAAGACCGGAATATCAAAAGCTGCGCCGAAAGAAAAATGCGGGATAAAAATCTGGATATGATAATCGCCAATACGCCCGCCGCCATCGGCAGCGAGCACAGTAAGGTCTGGTTCAAAAAAACCGGAGAGAAGTGGCGAGGATTTCCTGAGATGTCCAAAAAACAGGTTGCCGGCCGGCTGATACGACTGATTGAACAATCGATGCGGGGGGAAATAATTGGAAGCAAAAAATCCCGGCAGCAAGATGATTGGGGAAAATAAAAACAAGCTGCTTGTGTCCGGGCTTTGCCTGCTTTTGATTGCCGGCGTTGCCGCGGTATATGTGCGGGCTGCCGGTTTCGATTTTGTCGATTACGACGACCCGTTCTATGTGACCAGGAATCCTCAGGTGCTGGCGGGCTTGACCTGGGACGGCATTAAATGGGCCTTTACCACTATGCATGCGGGCAACTGGTTTCCGCTTGTGTGGCTGTCTTTGATGTTGGACAGAACTTTGGGAGCAGCAGCGGGGGGTTTTCATTTAGTCAACGTCGCATTTCATATTGCCAACACAATTTTGCTGTTTTGGGTTTTGAAGCGATACACGAAGGCGGTCTGGGCGAGCTTTTTTGTAGCTGCGTTGTTTGCCCTGCATCCCCTGCACGTAGAGTCCGTCGCCTGGGTTACAGAGCGTAAAGACGTGCTCAGCACACTGTTCTGGCTGTTGACGATGCTGGCGTATGTACGGTATGTGGAAATCCCGACGACTAAGCGTTATGTAATCATTTGCGTGATTTTCGCGCTCGGCCTGATGTCAAAGTCGATGCTTGTAACGCTGCCATTTGTGCTTCTGCTTATGGATTACTGGCCCTTGCGGCGTTTGTGGCCTGAGGATAACAACAAGGAAGTTTCGATTGGCCGGCTGATACGAGAAAAGATACCGTTGTTTGTTTTGTCGGCATTGGTGTGTGTTGTAACCGTTATCGCGCAAAAAAACGCCGGGGCGGTATCAAAAATCGACATTGTTCCTTTCAGCCAGCGGGTCGGCAATGCCCTGGTTTCATACTGCGATTATATATTAAAGACGTTTTGGCCCGTTGATTTGGCGGTTTTTTATCCTCACCCGATAAAATCGCTCGCCGGCTGGAAGGTCGCTGCGGCATTGGCGGTTCTGCTGTCAATCACGATTGTGGTGATATTGCTTCGGCGTCGTCGCTACCTGCTTGTCGGCTGGTTTTGGTATCTGGGGACATTAGTCCCCGTCATCGGGCTTGTCCAGGTTGGCGGCCAGGCAATGGCGGACAGATACACATACATACCGCTGACCGGCATCTTCATTATGCTGGCCTGGCTTATCGGTGACATTTTGTCTCAATGGAAACACAGGCAGCTAATCGCTGGCGTCGCCGGCTCGGCGATTATCGTCGCGCTTGGAGCAATGACGTTTGTGCAGGTTGGGTATTGGCGTGATACGGTCACATTGTTTGAACATTGTGCCTTGGCGACCCCGGATAACGTTATCGTGCATAGGTACCTGGGAACCGGCTTAGCGCATAAGGGTGACGCCGAATCGGCTTTGCGCGAATTTGAGGCGGCCCTGAGGTTTGAGCCGAACGAAACGCGAACGTTCTACAATATCGGCCTGATGCTGACTTCGCTTGGCAGGACCAATGAAGCGATTGGATACTTTAACCGTGTTCTGGAGCATAAGCCCGGCGACGCGGATACCTGCGTGGCGCTGGCGTCGATATGGACAGCGAAAGGGGATACTGAACGTGCGGTTGATTCGTATCGACAGGGCGTGAAATATAATCCCGAAGATGCCGTATTGCGTGGGGCTTTTGGGTTGATGTTGTTGCAATTGAACCGTGTCGATGAGGGGATAATGGAGTTGGAGCAGTCCGTCAGAATCAGAGCGGATTCATCGGCGTATTGCAATCTCGGCATCGCCTGGGCCCAAAAGGGACAAATGAGCAGGGCGGCGGAATATTATACAAAGTCGATTCAGCTGGAGCCGGGTAACGCCAAGGCACACTACAACTTTGGCAATGCGTATTTTACGCAGAATATGCCGGGAAAAGCGATTGTGGAATACCGGGCGGCGATACGGGCAATGCCGGATTACGTCAAGGCATACGACATGCTGGCGATAGTGCTTATACAAGCGGGGAAGATTGAGGAGGCGATAGTCACATACGAACAGGCGCTTAAAATCGACCCTGCCGACCGAAATGCCCGGTTAGGTTTGGAAAAAATCCGTGCTGCGCAAAAAGGCAGTTCGCCTAAGCAATAAAAACAGAGAGACGCTTTACGTTTTTATTCCAAGATACCCAGGTCATCTTTGGTCAACAGCGACTCGAATTTGTAGCCCGCGGCAGTGATGTTCTCGCCCGCGCCCTGCTTGCGGTCGATTACAGCGACGATTTTTTTGACCTTTGCTCCCGCCTCAGTGATTACCTTTGCGGCCTCAAGCACCTGTCCTCCTGTTGTGGCGATATCCTCAACGAGCAGCACAACGTCGCCTTTATTGAGTTTTCCCTCGACGAGCTTTCCCGTGCCATAACCTTTTTTACTGTTTCGGATAATTACCCAGTTTTTGCCTGTCTCCATAGCCGCCGCCGCCGCAAGCGCGACCCCGCCGAGTTCTGCGCCGGCGATGAGCGTTACATCGCTGCCGACGTGTTTGGCGAATTCCTTACCGAGCTCTTTGAGGATATCCGGGCAGGTCTCGAAGAGATACTTATCGAGATAGTATTTGCTTCGTTTCCCGCTTCGCAAAATAAAATCGCCTTCGAGATATGCCGTTTCCTTTACGCGTTTGATTAGTTCGTTTCTGGTCACTTTGCGGTTCCTTTATACGTGGAGGTCAACTTTTCGATTTAGCTGCTGTTTGTATTTTCTTATTGCCGGTGTTACGACCTGTTTTATGAAATTATCGACCTGGTGAGGTGCGAGACCGACGTAATCTTTGGGATTCAGCACCTTGGCAAAATCGACCTTCGCAAATGCGGCGTCAGCTTTGAGCCGGTTAATCAAATCATTGGATTCGCCTAATTGTTTTACCTGTGCGGCTGCTTCGTGCGAGTGTTGTCTGATTTTTTCGTGGATTGCCTGCCTGTGGCCGCCCGCTTTTACAGCGGCCATAAGGATATTTTCCGTTGCCATAAAGGGCAGTTCCGCTGCGACGTGCGAAGCGATTACCCGCGGATAAACGACAAGGCCATCAAGAACATTAGTCAGGATTTCGAGAATGCCATCGACCGCCAAAAATGCCTCCGGGATGACGAGTCGTCGGTTTGCGGAATCGTCTAATGTGCGTTCGAACCATTGCTGCGAAGCGGTCATAGCGGGGCTTGTCGCTAATGATAAGACGAATCTCGATAGCGCAGTTACCCTTTCGCATCGCATCGGGTTGCGCTTGTAAGCCATAGCGGATGAGCCGACTTGCGATTTTTCAAATGGCTCTTCGATTTCTTTGAGGTTTGCCAATAGGCGCAGGTCCGTGCAGAGCTTCTGGGCGGATTGGGCGATTGAGGCGAGGGCGTTTATGGCCAGCGTATCGATTTTCCGCTGATACGTCTGGCCCGTTACGGCGCATATATTTTTGAAACCGAATGCCGCGGCGACCGTTTTGTCCAATCTATCGACCTTGCCCTGGTTGCCGTCGAATAGAGCGAGGAAGGATGCCTGAGTGCCGGTTGTGCCTTTTATACCCCTGAAGGGAAGCGTGTCCAAACGATGTTCGACCTCTTTGAGGTCCATCGCAAATTCGTAGCACCAAAGCGTCGCGCGTTTGCCGACGGTGGTCAGCTGCGCGGGCTGATAATGTGTGAAGCCAAGCGTCGGCATCGCTTTGTATTTTTTGGCGAACCGCGCCAGCAGATTTATTACGGCGGCGACTTTGCCCGCGGTAATTTGCAGACCCTCGCGAATGATAAGCAAATCAGCGTTGTCGCCGATGTCGCAGCTCGTCGCGCCCAAATGAATTATCGGCGCCGCCTTCGGTGCGGCCTCGGCGAAGGTGTGAATATGCGCCATCACGTCGTGGCGAACTTTCTTTTCATATTCCGCGGCCTTCTTGAAATTGATGTCGTCAAGATGCCTCGCCATTTCAGCGATTTGCGCGTTGGATATTTTCAGACCGAGCTTTTTTTCCGCCTTTGCCAGCTCAAGCCAGATTCGCCGCCAGGTGCTGAATTTCTTTTGCGGCCCGAAAAGCTCTGCCATTTCTTTCGACGCGTTTCTCTCCACCAGCGGGCTTGTATAAATACTTGTGTTCTCTGCCATTTTCAATCCCTTTTATTTGGCTAATTTATTTTCGCGTTCAGCGAGTAATTTTTCGATTTCGGCTATATCGTTTTCGGTCAGTACCCAGTCGGCGGCTGGTGCGGTTTCGGCAATTTGGGACGGTTTCCGTGCGCCAACGATTGCTGCGGTCACTTCAGGCCTGCGAAGGACCCAGGCGATAGCTAACTGGGCCAGCGTCTTTTTGTTTCTTTTGGCGATTGGTCTTAGTTTATCGACGAGCGCAAGTGTCGCGGAAAATTCCGGCTCCTGGTAATCGCCGCTTTTGAGCCGATGGTCGTCGGGCGCAAGCGTCGCAAGGTATTTTTTGCTGAATTTACCCGTCAGGAGTCCCCGCTGCATTGGGCTATAAGCAACAACGCCGATATTGTTTTTTGCGCAGTAGGGTAACAACTCCGCCTCAACCCCCCTGCGAATCATACTGTAAGGCGGCTGCAAAGAAGCAACCGGTCCGCCTAAAGGCGAGATCTCGTCGCCGGCCGAGCCGGCGACGGACGCGATTTTGCGGATTCGGTCGAGCTGGGCTGTATTGTAATTGCATACTCCGATGTATCTGACTTTGCCCTGCTTTTGCAGCCGGGCCATTTCCCCCCAGCCCTCTTCGATATCCTTTTCCGGGTCTGGCCAGTGCATCTGATACAGGTCAATTACTTCGACGCCGAGGCGATTCAGACTTTCTTCGCACTCTTTGCGGATGCTTTCCGCCTTAAGACAGCCGATTTTTTCTCTTTTATCATTCCAGAGCAAGCTGCACTTGGTCGCGATAATGGGCTTTATTTTAGTTTGCTTTAATGCCCTGCCTACAAGTTCTTCGGAATGTCCACAGCCGTAAATTGCCGCGGTATCAATCCAGTTTATACCGAGGTCGAGGGCCTTCAAGATTGCGGCTATCGCCTCGTTTTCATCCTGCGGGCCCCAGCCGAATTGCCAGGGGCCGCCCATGGCCCAAGTGCCTAAGCCAACAATGGTCAGTTTCAAATCTGTATTACCAAGTCGTCTTGTGCGCATAGCCAAACTCCTAAACAGAAGTATTCCGGTAATAGGATATTGCCGAAGGGCACGTTTAGCAACACTGTTGGTGAGTTTTTCGGAATGTTTCTGTGAGGCGTTCTTGACCCTGCCATCCCTAAGGGATGGCGAGGTCTCGCCGAAGACAATTCTTCGGCGGACTGGAATTAGCGGCCAAATCGGTTATACTTATGGACTTTTAGGGTCATCGTTTGTGGCACGGCCATCCCGGTCGTATCACAATATCAGAAAAACGAGGTTTTAATGCAGCAAGAGCCAAACTTACAGCAGAAGCTGAAAAACCTGGTAATAGGCAAATCCCGCAGCCCGCGGGATACGCGGATTTTCCACAAACTTTCGCTTATAGCGTTTTTTGCCTGGGTGGGATTGGGGGCCGATGGCTTGTCATCTTCCTGCTACGGCCCGCAAGAGGCGTTTCTTGCGCTGGGTCATCATCCGTATTTGGCCGTTTTCGTTGCTATTGCTACGGCGCTGACGGTTTTTGTCATCAGTGCCAGTTACTCACAAATAGTCGAGCTTTTCCCCACAGGCGGCGGCGGTTATCTTGTCGCAAGCAAATTATTATCACCCGGTTTGGGAATGCTCTCCGGCTGCGCTCTGCTAATCGATTACGTGCTGACAATTGCCGTTTCAATCGCCAGCGGCACCGACGCTCTGTGCAGCTTGCTTCCCTTGAAATGGCAGTCATACCGCCTCAGCTTCGCGGTGTGCATTGTTTTGCTTTTGACGTTGATGAATACGAGGGGAGTCAAAGAATCGATATTGCCGTTAGTGCCGATATTCCTTGCGTTTTTGTTTACTCACGTTTTCGTAATTCTGTACGCGGTATTTACGCACCTGCCGGCACTGAAAGGGATTGCGGCTTCCACCGGCGCCGACGTGCACAGCAGCATTTCTGAGGTTGGTTTTTGGGGAATGTTTTTTCTGATAGTGCGTGCGTATAGTATGGGCGCCGGCACATATACCGGAATTGAGGCCGTGAGTAACGGCATCCCGGTTCTAAGGGAGCCGAGGGCGGAAACCGCCAGGCACACGATGCGCTATATGGCCTTTTCGCTCGCCTTTATGGTTCTCGGATTGGCGCTGGGATATCTGATTTACGGGGTGACATCTGAGCCCGGCAAGACCTTAAACGCGATTCTTTTTGAACGGGCAACACAGGGCTGGAATACCAATTATGCCGTCATTCTCATCTTTGTTGCGCTTATGTCGGAGGCGACCCTTCTGTTTGTTGCCGCCCAGACGGGATTTCTGGATGGCCCAAGGGTGTTGGCGAATATGTCTCTCGACAGGTGGTTCCCCACGAAGTTTTCGGCGTTGTCGGATCGGCTGGTGATTCAAAAGGGAATCCTGATTATGGGAGGATTGTCACTTGTAATAATGATTATCTCTAAGGGCTCAGTCAGGTTCCTCGTTGTTCTTTACAGTATCAACGTTTTCATCACTTTTGCCCTGTCCCAGCTTGGTATGGTTCGGCATTGGTGGAATGACCGTTTTGCCGTCAGGGGCTGGCGCAGAAAGTTGTTTATTAACGGAATAGGACTTGTTTTGACCGTCTCTATTCTTGCGATGATGATTATATTCAAATTTTTTGAGGGCGGATGGATAACGCTGTTGATTACAGGCGCGCTGGTTGTCCTGGCGATTCTCATAAAACGGCATTACCATAGCGTTTGGCTGCTTCTCCGCCGGCTCGATAATCTTGTCACCAAGCCGGAGTTCTCGGATGCCGGCCTCCTGTCAAACACGGCCGCGCCGGTTGTCGAGCCGAAGTTTGACCCCAATGCCAGGACCGCGGTTCTGCTTGTCAGCGGTTTCAACGGGATGGGATTGCACACGCTGTTCAACGTGATGAGATTGTTCGGCGGCGTCTTTAAGAATTTCGTCTTTGTCCAGGTCGGCGTCATAGACGTCGGTAATTTCAAAGGCGCGCAGGAGGTTGGTCATCTCGAATCACAGGCGAAAATGGAGGTCAGCCGTTACGTTAATCTTATGAGAAGAAACGGGTTGTACGCCGAGGGTATTTCCGAAATCGGCGTTGACATAGTTGACGAGGTTATGAAAATCACCCCGAATATTATTGAGCGATTCCCCTCCGCGATATTCTTCGGCGGGCAGCTTGTCTTTGAAAAGGATTCCTTTGTCCACCGGTTCCTTCACAACCATATAGTATTTTCCCTGCAGAGAAGGTTATACCACCAGGGAATTCCTTTTGTAATACTGCCTATACGCGTGTACTAACGGCGTTGCAGATTTATTGAAAGGGCATGCCAGATGACAGGCAGAATAATTTTGTTATTTGTGATGATGGCAGCCGCTGCCTTCGCCAACGGACAAACCTCGCAGCACCCGCAAAACGTGATACCAGTTACTGACGGCTGGAAGTTCATAAGGGCCGACGTGAATAACGCCGAAACGATTGCTTTTGACGATTCGAAATGGTCGGAAATAACACTGCCGCATACCTGGAATGATAAAGATACTCTCGGCGGCGGCAAATATTACCGCGGCCCCGGCTGGTATAGGATAAAATTGGCTATACCTGAAACGGCGAAAGATAAACGAGTTTTTATTCACTTCGAGGCGGCGAGTTTGGTCGCCGACGTATATTTCAACGGCGTACACCTTGGCCAGCATCGCGGAGGATTTACCGCCTTTTGCTATGAGCTTACGCCCTACATTAAAAAAGGCGGCCCTAATATTCTTGCGGTGCGGGTTGATAATTCGTCTTTCGAGGATGTCCCGCCCTTGGGCGGCGATTTCAATATCCATGGCGGCATTTATCGCTCCGTCTGGTTAATCGTCAAAAATCCCGTCTGCATAACGCCCCTTGATTACGCCTCGCCGGGCATATATATCAAACAAACCAAAGTTACAAAAGAAGAGGCGATAGTCGATGTGCTCGCGAAGATTTCGAACGGACTCGACAAGCAGGCAATAATTAAGTCGCGGGTTACGATACTTGATGCCAATTCAGCGACGGTTGCGAAGGCAGAAGAATTGGCACAGGTCGAGCCGGGCCAGACGAAAAGCGTGAATAACCAGGTACGGATTGCCAATCCTCATTTGTGGAACGGCCGTAAAGACCCATACCTTTATCAGGCGAAAGTTGAGCTGCTCTGCGACGGCAACGTTGTTGACGAAATAGGTGGAACGCTGGGTGCGATTGGTCTTCGTTACTTTAGCGTTGATGCAAACAAAGGTTTTTTCCTCAACGGAGAGTCGTATCCGCTGCGAGGCGTTGACCGTCATCAGGACAGAATCGGCAAGGGATGGGCAATCAGTTACGCAGACCAGGATGAGGACGCGAACCTGATTATGGAAATCGGCGCGACTTGTGTCCGGCTGGCGCACTATCCGCACTCGAATTATTTTCTTTCGCTTTGCGACAAAACCGGCCTTGTCGTCTGGGCGGAAATACCTTTGGTTAATCAGGTATATAACACTCCTGCTTTTGCGGAAAATGCAAAGCAGCAGTTAACGGAGCTTATCCGCCAGAGATATGACCATCCGTCGATTTTTTTCTGGAGTTTATACAATGAGCTTGGCAATTCAGGCAAATGTGATGACCCAAGGCCGTTATTGACCGAACTCCAATCGATTGCGAAACAGGAGGATTCCACCCGTCTTACCACCGCCGCATCAAATGACCCCAGCAACAAATGGCCTGGCGTGCGCAAGATAGCCGATTTGATTGCCTGGAATACTTACCCCGGCTGGTATTACGGCAGCCCGCCTCAGATGAACCAGCTCATAGATAAATACAAACGCGACGCCAATGATAAACCGCTGGGTATCAGCGAATACGGAGCAGGGGCGAATATTAAGCAGCACGAGCAGAATATGAAAAAAGGACCGACGCCGGGAGGCAAGTGGCATCCGGAAGAATGGCAGACGATTGTCCACGAGGAAAATTACGCCGCTATTGAGGCAAGGCCTTATATTTGGGGCAGTTTCGTTTGGGTGATGTTTGATTTTGGTTCAGCCGGGCGAAACGAAGGAGATACCCACGGCATTAATGACAAAGGGCTTGTTACCGCAGACAGAAAGACCCGGAAAGACGCCTTTTATTTTTACAAAGCAAAGTGGTCAGCCGAGCCGGTTGTTTATATCGCCAGCCGACGCCACACCGAGCGAACAGACCCGAATACGATGGTGAAGGTCTATTCAAACTGTGATTCGGTTGAGCTGAAAGTAAACGGTCAAACCATGGGCAGCCAGACGGGAAAAAGTTGTGTATTCAAGTGGTTCGATATCCAGCTCAAACCCGGCCTTAATACAATCGAGGCGATGACGACCCGCGACGGCAAAACATACGCCGACAAGTGCGAATGGACGTTGATGCCTCCAGTCGAGCCGAATCAGGCCGGAGAGCTAAACAAATAATCAGCGAAGCCCGTTCTGTTGGCGGAAGTTATACGGTTTTATTTTTCATTTCAAATGCGCGGACGATGACATAAGCCACAAGCGCAAAAACAAAGAAAACCAAAAGCATCCACGCAACGCCCTGAAGCGTTCCTATTATCGTTCGATAAACTTCCAAAACCCAGCGTTCAGTAGTCAGTTCGACAATCTCGCTCCCCTTAAATTGCGGCCTGGTGATGTATTTCTCGAGGTCCCATATCCTTACGCCGCTGGAAATACCTGTAACGTATATCGCGAACTTAAGATACTTTGACCATGCCTTGCTTATCTGCTCTGATATAATACGGTCGAGAATCTTATCCAGCGGCTTGGCAAAAAGCAAAACCACGATTGTTGAAACGACAAATGAAATAACAAAAGTTGCTGCCAATAGTGTGATAAACATTTTGTTCTCCTTTCAATAAATAGTTAGTGTTAGTGTATTATCCGGCATCTTTCTTTAATATTCTTCCAAAAAGTTTCGTTAAAACCCACGTCACAAAAAACGCTGCCGTTGCGAGATAGAAAGGGGGGAAAAAGCATTCAAAGCTGATTTTGCCTTCGTTCACAAGAAATGAAATGCTTCCAGACAATAGCATAAGTGCACCTATTAATGGAAATCGCCAGCCAATGATACAGCCGAGAATTGCGATGGAGGCGCCCGCAAAATGAAAATGGGTCTCGAAAAGCTGTAAATTTTCTTTCCAATCTATTTTATAGATGTAATCGTCAATAATAGACATCAAAAATGGTATCGATAAGCTTGCAAGCAATCTGCCGGCCCATTTAGATATCCAAATGGCTACCTGCAACACAGCCAATTTTGACGTTTTGCCCACGGTTCCAGTTAAAGCCGTATCTATGTTCTTTTTCTTGTTCCAGAAGATTTTTCGCCATAGAAAATCTGCTGTGACGAAAGATACTAAAGATATTGCGTAGGCAAATATTACGTCCAAGACAGGACCCAAAAAATAAGTACCTGTTTCGTGTCTAGGGAAAAATATGTGTGGCCAACATATGTAGTGCCCAGCATAGTAGCAATAAAAAAATGTCGCATCTTCGTTCACATATTCTTCTCTAAAAGTAAACAAACAAATCAATAGAATCGATGTGAGGAAAAACAGCCATAGAAAAGTAAATACATTACGCTCAATTAATCTTCCCATTTTCATAATCCAAACACCCGATATTGCTGTTTGCATTTTATTAACCCTGAATTTTAGTCGCGACGCAGCAGATATAATCGTGAATAACCTCGTGGGGTTTTTCCTTGCGAGTGATAGTATCGAGAAACTGCCTTTCTAAATCCTTGCGCCTCATTGGGTCAACAGCATCATAGTAAGCAGTTCCCGCGCCGGACTTGAGCAGGTGTTCCAGAACTTCTTCGGGAGTATCGTAGCGGAATACGATTTTGCCGTCCCAAAGATGTGAAATCTCGAAGCCCGTCGAAAGTAATTCCTGCCTCGTGTGGTTTATATCACGAGGAAAATCAAACGCGACCCGTTTCTGCAGTATGGATGGATCCTCGGCCACAAGCCGGCCGAAAATCTCAAGCGGTTCTCTGGGGGAGTTTTCTTTGTGCACCACGAACGCGAGTATGCCTGATTTGCGAAGGGCACGGCTTGCGGCGGCGAAAAACGGATTTAGTGGAATATATCCTAATACCCAGCTTGAAAAAACCATATCGAGTGATTCACGGTTATTGAGAATTTCCAGCGCATCACCCGCAATGAATTGAACATTATTGAATCCTGCCAGCCGGGTTCTTTCTCTCGCCTCAGCGAGCATCCCTTCCGAAATGTCCACGGCGGTGATGCTTGCGGAGTCCTTCAGTTTTTTAGCAATTAAAACCGTGGCAAAGCCCGTTCCGCACCCTGCCTCAAAAACATTTTCAAGACCCGTTAATGGGATTTTAGCGGCGAGGTCGGCTATCGGTTTTGCCGCTTCTTTAAGCCAGAAGCGGTCATAATCCTGATGAATCCGGTCATATGCCGACTGAAGCTCGTTGCTGCCGACTTCTTCACTGGTCTCGCTGCGAATCTGAAAGTATCGCGGCAGCGGATGAACGGTCGGCAGATGTTCCCTGCATATCTCCGCGGATGCCTCCGGCCCAAGGGGCAATTGCTCTGCGCTTATGTGTTTGGACAATACCTGTCCGACGCATTCCGTTCTCGGTTTGCAGAAATAACATCCCATCCTGTCGAGGATGGCAACCAGCGGCTCATCGGCGATATTTCCGAATGAAAGAGGAACGAAGTTACAGGGACAAACCTCGCCGCTTCCGTCGATGTAAAGATGCGTCAGCCCCGCTCCGCACCCAAAGGTATTCGACGATTCGAGATAAAGAAAACAGGACAGTATCGGCAAACCTTCGTCACGGGCGATTGTCTTTTGATAATCGAGCAGCAGTTGTTTGTCCGCTTCATTGAGGACCACGTCTGTATTGCCGGCCAATTTTCCTGCCGCGACCGGTTCGAGCAAATGCACCTCCCTCGCTCCCTGTTCGGATGCGAACTTAATAAACGGCCAGAACTTTTTTGGCTGCAGAAAATCATGCGTTGCCACGGCTATGATATAAGGATATAAGCCGTTATCTGCGACTGAGCGAAGAGCATCAATAGCGGTCTTGAATGCTCCTTCTCTGCCTCGCATCCGGTCATGCTCAGCCGGATTCAAAGAGTCCAAGCTTATACCCACGCCGAAGATACCGCTGTCGTGTATAGCGCGTGCCCGTTCGGGAGTCAATCCGTAGCCGGTTGTGTTCAGATTAAGGCAGGCATTCTCGCCAAAAGCACCGGCTGTCTCCTCAAGGTCCGCCCTTAATAATGGTTCGCCGCCCGTCAAAGTAACATTTACAACCCCCAGCTCCCTGAGTTGGCGCGCGGCGTTCTTTAAGACAGACAAAGGCATATCATGCTGGTTTCTGCCGGCGTTATAACAATGCCAGCAGCGGTAATTGCACCTGTTGGTAACCGCTAATGTTACCGAAAACAGCCGTCTTTTGACCGCGTCGCCCATCTCGCTGATATGCTCCGCGAAATTGTCAAACGCGCCGCTTGGATAAGGCGGAAAATGGGTGTTCAAGACAAAGCGCCCGTTGAAATCGATGACTTTCTCATTCGAAAGATACTCTTTGAAGAACACCGCTATCTTAGGATGCATCTTCGAAAAGGGCGGTCTGCTCAAAACCCGCGTAAGAAATTCATCACCTCTCATAGTATGAAATTGCCCAATCGAAACCTGCGGCGGCCTTGCTCTTGATTTTTCGGTGTCTTTCATTTGTAGATCTCCTTAATCTCAACGGCCTTATATGTACAATGGCCGAAGATAATCCATACACAAACAGAATGGGTCGGCGGCCTTACAGCAGCCCAGCCGGTTCTTCCACGCCCGCTTTCAACGCCTGGCGTATATCGATGACAGGATGCAGCTTGAATTCGACTGTATCACCGAAGACGGTCTGAATCGACAGCAAACTGGCAAGTTGGTTGTGGTTATCGATTTCAAGCAGCAAACATCCCACCATCGCAGATGGGTCGACAAATTCGTGGACGACTTTGACCAATTTGCGGAATGCGTCAGAGTACTTATTCTGCCATTCCTGTCGCATGCGAAGGGCCTCTGCGCCTTTGCCCGGATACGCTCTGTAATACAACATAAACAACATTGTGAAACTCCTTTCTTATTCTGTTCTACAAATCGGTATCTTTCACTGTATAGGCCTGAAAAGGTATCTATGGCTGTGCGGAATTTCATCAATAGCAATAAAAAGGTCGGGATTTGGAGCGCCGGTCGCCATTGAGAAATAAGGGTCCAGCTCCTTGGCTTTTTTCAGGATTTCATCTGCCTGCTCTTTGTGCCCCGAATGGGACTTGTACTTATATTGCACGCCGAGTGCGTACGCCCGCATCGGCAGGACAGGATTAGAGTCCAGATATTTCGTCACAGCGGCATCGCCTGCCGTTATTGCCCTTTGACGCAATTCGGAATTATCTCCCGCTCTCATCGCGGCCCATGTATGATATATGCTGAGGTCCAAAAACAGGAAGGATTTATTGGGGTCTATTTTTATCGCTTTCTCGAAACACAAAACAGCATCATTAACGTCGTCTGCTCCTAAATATGCCTTTCCCATCTCTTCGAGCACGTCGGTGTTGCCCTGGTGATTCTTCAGGACCTTTCGCCAGTAATCAACTCTATTGGTATCTCCTGGCAGGAGTATCCACCTGGCTTTGGCGCCAAATATCTCGTCCATTCCTTCCAGTTTTTTTGCATATTGCTCTGCCTTTGATTTGTCGCCGCCTTTGTCTTCGGGAAGTGTTCCATAAATCTCAACAAGGTAGAGTATCGCTTGACGATAATCCGGCTTGAGTTTCAGCGCGGATTCGAAAGCTCCGCATAGCGTCGCGGCATTTTCTTTGGTTGGGGACATATAATACCCAAACAAAGCGATGTGTCCCTCAAAGAAAGGGTATATCACGTTATTCGGGTCATTCTCAATTGCCTTTGCAATTGACTGCTGTGCCTCTGCGATTCTATCCACTCCTTGTTGCGGGTGCGTCACCATATAAAAATTAATTCTCGCAAGCTCATAATGCGCAGCGGCATTATGCGGGTTTTCCCGGATAGCTTGCTCAAGAAGCGCTTTTGCGTCATCAACTTTACCCTGCATTCTTAACTTGTATGCATCCGCCGCAGCATTCCCGGATTTTGTTTCTCCCTTCGCGGCCCCGGCCAGGACGCACAAACCCAGCATTACAACAACACACAATCCAGCTAATACTGTTTTTTTCGCAGCCATCTTTTTCTCCTTTCGATAATTTGTTACTATTATAACCCTTTGGCTTTTACTTTTTTAAATCCTCAACTTACTTGAGCCGTTTCGCAAGGCGTTCAACAGCCAACCGGTCGCAGTCCTCGACACTTTTAGGCGAGATGTGCTGGAAATCCTCGTGTGTGCTGTTCTGGAAATCGACGAGCACCCAGTCGCCTGACTTCTCGCAAACAACGAAGTGTACCGCACCAACCGGCCCGCCGGCAGGATTAACAAAATACTCCGCCAACATTGCGTAATTGGAATCGGCCGGATTTGCTCGCAGATAGTCGCGAAACGCCCGCGCCAAATCCCATAGAAGTTTCTGTTCGTTACCGGTCGGCTGACGCTGGAAGGAGACGGATTTATCAACTTTTATTGCCTTACAGCCGACCTGCTGGACAACCAAAGAAGCCAGACAGGCTGCGCTCTCTGTGTTACGCTGTTCACCGATGCACGTAGAATAAATAGCAATCTGCGCCGTCTTTATATCAGCTTTCAGTTTTGCCTCACGTTGTCCCATAGCCGCCTGTTCTTCATCATTTGGCGTTCCGGACGCCTGGGCCCACTTGCGTGCGAATTTTCCGTGCGGTTCTCCTTCGACCTTTTGCCAGCCGAGTCGAGAAAACAGCCGTTCCGCTGCAAGCACGGAACACCCCATCGCGTCCGGGTCACCGGACACTATCCGCTTGAAATCCTCATCTTTGTTAGTCTGGCGGTCGCTAAGCACTAAATTGCCCGCCGCGTCCGTTACCACGAAGCGAACCTCGGTCGGCTTAGGCCCAATATTCGGGTCTCCCAGATACTGTGCGTAGAGAACGTAGTCGCTTTTCGGCGGGTTCTTCTTCAGAAATTCAGCCAGAAGCGCCGGCACCTGCTCCCACGCGGCCTCGGCGGGCGGGACAAATTCCGTATCAAGTGCATCGAGATTGTTCATTCCATACGATTCGGCTACCCCGCCGAGCACGTTGGCGACTATACGGCTTGTAATCATAGGGTGTTTAAACCAAATTTGTACCGGCAGTATGGCAAGCGATACATTATTCGGGTCGCATTTCTTTATTTTGGCGAGGCGCTGGGCCTGTGCCGCATTCTGCTCGGATGATGCCTGTGCCGGCAACGGCCGAACGCCAAAAATCAGCAACCCCGCCCACAGCACCAATACTGCGGCAAATAAACGAATTGTACCTTTTTCCTTAACCATTTTTGTTCTCCTTTCCAAGTTACTTGTTACAAATACGGTTCGTATATTAACGGTTAACCCAAAACAATTGGGCTAAAAGTTCCTTATTTCTAAGTGGTGTCACGGGGTGTTTGCTGCCTCGGCTGCCGCAACAGCCAAATCAATGTGACTCCCGTTACTATCCCGAGGAGTCCCGAAGACGCTATTAGACCCACCACCTGTAAACGCACCCCCAGGATTTTACTTACAATTCCAAATCCAATCACGACTAAGCCCCAGCCGGCCGCACTTGCAGGCACCCACCATCCTGACCGACGTACCTGGTGCCGTAATATACGCTGTTGAAGCAGACCCGTTAGTGTTCCGCCCAAAATGAAAAATAATGTCCACACCAGAGCGCCAAGCGGACCCAGGTCATCGGGGTATCCGTAGACATGACACACGACTCCGTGGATGCTTGAGGGTATAGTGAATCCTATTATACTTGCCAGCACCCAAAAACCAGCCCGCTGGACGACACGCCGTAGCGCGAACCACTGCATCAAGCTCACCACGGCGACTACGACGATAAATACCGCGGCATTATCCAGCCCTAATTTGAGTATGATGGAGTCGGAGCCCTCGGAGAGGCCGATAATCCATCCTGCAACTGCCACGAAGACGAAGCCCAGGGGGAAGCCAATGGTCCATCCTGCAACTGTCAGCAAAACCCACCGTATTCCAAAACGCCATCCAATCTGTCCGCCATCTGTTTTTATCGCAGCCATTTCTGTTCTCCTTTCCAAGTTACTTGTTGCAAGTATGATTAATATATTTACTGTTAACCCAAAACAATTGGGCTAACGGTCGCTTATTTCAAAGTTGTAGTTTCAAGCATTTGCTGCCTCGGCTGCCGCAACAGCCAAATCAGCACTCCTCCTGTTACTATCCCGAGGAGTCCCGCCCCAAGGACCGTAGGCAATATTATTTGATGGATTAAAAGCAGCACAAAGGGTGCTTTCCTCATTATGGGCAATATTGTGGGCAATACAAAGCAAGCTATTGCCAGTCCAATCACGCCTAAGCCCCACCCGGCTGCACTGGCAGGCACCCACCATCCAGAATGCCGCACGTGGTGTCGCAGTATGCGCTGCTGCAGCAAACCAGCCAGTGCTCCACCTACGACGGAGGCTGCTGCCCAACCCACAGCGCCAAGCGGACCCAGGTCATCGGGGTATCCGTAGACATGACACACGACTCCGTGGATGCTTGAGGATATAGTGAATCCTATTATACTTGCCGGCACCCAAAAACCGGCTTGCTTAACAACTCGCCGCAGCGCAAACCATTGCATCAAGCTCACCACGGCGACTTCGACGATAAATACCGCGGCATTATCCAGCCCTAATTTGAGTATGATGGAGTCGGAGCCCTCGGGGATGCCGATAATCCATCCTGCAACTGCCACGAAGACGAAGCCCAGGGGGGAGCCAATAGCCCACCCGGCAATTGTGAGTAGTACCCATCGTAACCCAAAACGCCATCCAATCTGTCCACCGTCTGTTTTTGTCGCAACCATTTTTGTTCTCCTTTTCAAGTTAATTGCCATATATACAGTTAATATATTAACTATTGTCCGGAAACAATCGGGCAACAGCCCTTTATGCTTAAACTTTTAAACTCTGATAGTTCTCCGCACCTTTTCCAGTATTGTCGTCAGCTTTCGCGTGTCTGCGGCATCCAGCGGAGACATCGCTTTTTTTACCTGTTCGAGGTAATGCGGCTCAACCTTTGTGTAAAGGTTTTTCCCTTTGCCGGTCAGCTTGATGATATTGTATCGGCGGTCGCTTACGTGGGCGGTGCGGGTTACGAACTCCACCTTTTCCATCCGGTCCACAAGCGAAGTGATATTGGCGCGGTTGACTAACATCATATCGCTGATTTGCGCCTGGCTCAAACCGCCTTCCTTGCCACTCTCATAATAAAGCAGGTTCAGCAGGTTAAATTGCACATCTGTCAGCCCGAATTGGCCGAAGAAGTCGTCCGCCCGCTTTTTCATTATCGAAGCAGTGTAGTATATGTTCAAAAGCGCCTCATGTGCCGGCGACGCGAAATCTTTTTTTAACCCAAGTTCTTCCTTCAAAGCCATATCAAGTTCCTTATCGTCAAATAACAGTTTATATATTAACTATACACACACAAACTAATCTGTCAAGCGATTTTTTAATAAATTTAAAAAAATTTTCTGTGCAGGGGCTGAATCGTCATATAAGCAGCCCCACGAGCCGCTTACTATGAATGAACCCCGTTTTTTAGCCCAAAAATGAGGGTAGAAGGGAGACAGCTTGCCCTGAGCGAAGTCGAAGGGGAGGTGTTCTTTATATGTTCCGGCTCAGTGCCTCTCCTTTTTCTTCAACCTGTGGTGAGTGGAGTCGAACCATACCGCCGCACCGAGGCCGAGAAGTAATAGAGAAGCTGGTGCGTGGACACAGGATTGTAAAACGAAAACGGGGCGCAGCGCGCCCCGTTTTGATGTGCTTATTGTCGAGCAATGCTCGATTACCGGTTTAAGTGCCGTAATTCTTACTTTCTTATCTTCAGGCAGTCGGCTCTGAAGCAGCAATCCGTCCACTGGCAAGTTCCGTTTGTGGTGCCGTAGCAGGCGGTGTTGCCTTCCGCGCCCTGAATGGAGCGAATAAGTTCCGTTTTCTTCATAGAGCCGGGCGTAATGCCAAGATTCTTGGCCTTATCCTTTATCTCGCCCATTGTCATTGCTCTTTCAGCTACTTTTACCGGGGTCATGTGTTTCTCCTATTAACTGTGTGGTTATTTTAATTTATTTTATACTTACGGGGTCCCTGTCCGGTCCCATTTTGCGTAAGTCACGTTCACATACGCTATTATTTCGGCAATTTTTGCCCGCTCGCATCACCGACTTTGCAACAAATAACAAATTGGTTTAAAAACCGCCAAAATGTGCCGGTACGCCGGGAATTTTTCGGACGTTAGACGAGATTAAGACGACCGCCACATTCTGCCCTCGACTTAACCGGAAAGAGCTACGCTCGTTTGGTCCGGGAAAAACGCCCCTCTCAGTAAAACCCCTGCGTAGGCCATTCACAAACATTTGACCCCGCGACAAATCTGTGATATGCTCATTTTGTTGAATATATTAGCCAGGGGAGCCGGGGCTAAATTTGGCCTGTGGCTGAGAAATCCCGAATTGTCGGGGTGACCCTATGAACCTGCTCAGGTTAAGACCTGCGAAGGGAGGCGAATCAATATGATTTTGAAACGCTCCTTTTGTGGGAGCGTTTTTTTTTGTTTGTGGCCTCGATTTTCGAGGATTATGTATGGGCTTATTAAAAATAAACGGCAAAGAGCAAATATTTCCTGACGACAAAATGCCCGCAACGGTCGCGGATTTATTGCAGCAGCTTGGCGTCGATTCCACAACCGTCGTTGCCGAGCTTGAAGGCCAAATCATCGAACGCAAAAGCTTCTCGACTACGCCGTTGCACGCAGGCCAGAATATCGAACTCGTAAGATTCGTCCCGGGGGGTTAAATATGGATAAGCTCATTATCGCCGGAAGACAATTCACCTCGCGACTGCTCATCGGCACGGGAAAATTCTCCTCCAGCAGGGCAATGGCACAGGCGATAGAGGCCGCCGGTGCTGAAATCGTTACCGTGGCCCTCCGCCGGGTCGATATCGCAAACAAAGATGATGATATGCTCTCTGCAATCGACCGCGAGAAATATCTGCTGTTACCTAACACATCTGGCGCACGCACCGCTGACGAAGCGATTCGTTTGTCGCGCCTCGCGCGGGCGGCAACTGGTATCAACTGGGTCAAACTCGAAGTTACACCCGACCCGTATTATTTGTTGCCTGACCCAATCGAGACATTAAAGGCCGCTGAGATTCTTGTGAAAGAAGGTTTCATCGTTTTGCCGTATATCAACGCGGACCCGATATTGAGCAAGAAACTTCAGGATGTCGGCACAGCAACCGTGATGCCTTTGGCCAGCCCCATCGGCTCGAACCAGGGGTTAAAAACGCGGGCGGCGATTGAAATCATAATCGAGCAGGCCAATGTCCCCGTTATTGTCGATGCCGGCCTGGGTTTGCCCTCGCACGCCGCCGAGGCGATGGAAATGGGCGCAGACGCCGTGCTGGTAAATACCGCAATCGCGACCGCCGTTGAGCCGGCGAAAATGGCTGAGGCGTTCAAACTCGCGGTTATAGCGGGCCGAACCGCGTATCTTTCAGGAGCCGCAGCCGAATCCAAAAAAGCAAACGCCTCAAGCCCGCTTACGGGTTTTTTACGAAACGAGTAGTAAATAATATGAGGTTTGTTAAATATAACGCTATTGGTAATGATTATATTGTGCTGGAACCACCGGCAGTTGAACTGACCAAACAGCAAATCCGCAAAATATGTAATCGTAACTTCGGAATCGGGGCTGATGGGATTTTACAGGGCTCTGAAATAGCCGACGGCGCTTTTAACCTTCGCATTTTTAATCCTGATGGCAGCGAAGCGGAAAAAAGCGGTAATGGCCTGAGAATTTTTGCGAGATATTTGTGGGAGCGGAGCGGCAAACGCCAAACGAGGTTTTCTATAATTACTGCGGGAGGTCCCGTAGAAGCCGAGGTGAACGATGATGGAAGCAGTGTTGCAGTCGATATGGGGCAGGTCAGCTTCCATAGCAGCAAAATCCCCGTCGCAGGCCCTCCGCGCGAGGTAATTAACGAAAAGATAGAAATAGAAGGTCAGACGCTGATATATTCAGCCGCAACAATCGGTAACCCGCATTGTGTGATTTTGCACGAGAGCGTTTCCGCTGACCTGGCACGGCGTCTTGGGCCTTTTATTGAACGTGATTCTCGTTTTCCTAATAGAACAAATGTGCAGTTTATGGAAGTGACGGACCGCCATAATATAAGAATAGAAATCTGGGAAAGAGGCGCCGGTTATACTTTAGCGTCGGGCAGCAGTAGTTGCGCTGCTGCTGCGGTCGCTTATCGCCTCGGTCTATGCGATTCTAAAATAACAGTGCATATGCCAGGCGGGAACATCGATATTGCGGTAGGCGCAGATTATTCCGTGCGAATGACGGGGCCGGTTACAAAGGTGTTTGAAGGCACAATATCAGAAGAGATGTTCGGCTGATTTTTATTGAGCCAATATGGCAGATGCGAAAAAACATACCGTTGCAGATATAAAGACCATTTTGGCCGACAGGGGACTCGATGGCTCAGGCAAAGAAATCTGGGCTAAACGTCTCGGCGAGATTACTGAAGATGAAGTTAAATGGGCGTTATCTCGCAAGCCGGGATATTACGTTCTTGACCGGTTATTGATGCTGATTTCGCCCGCCGCCGAAAATTTTCTGGAGCAAATGGCGCAAATCGCCCATCAGCTCACGCTCCAGCGATTCGGCAGGACCGTCAGATTATATGCCCCGCTTTACGTTTCTAATTACTGCGTCAATGGCTGCACTTACTGCGGCTTCAGCACAAATCATCGTTTTCCTCGAATCCGTCTCACAATCGAACAGGCCCTCGCCGAAGCTGATATTATCGCTAAAGAGGGTTTCAAAGATTTACTCTTAGTCAGTAGTGAAGATAAAAATTTTATCACCGTCGATTACCTTGCCGAATTAGCGTCTAAACTACGGCCCAAATTCAGTTCGCTGTCCGTTGAAATTTACCAGATGTCCGCCGAAGAATACGCGAAGCTTTTTGCCGCCGGCATCGAAGGCGTAACGCTGTATCAGGAGACCTACGACCGCGAAACGTATCGCAAGTATCACCCCGCAGGGCCAAAGGCCGACTACGATTATCGATTGAGCGCAGCAGATAGTATGGGGCAGGGCGGTATGCGGGAAATAGGAATCGGCGCATTGCTGGGCCTTGATGACTGGCGTCTCGAAACCTTAGCTCTTGCCGAGCACGCTCATTATCTGATGAAGCGTTACTGGAAATCTCGCGTGTCGTTTTCCTTCCCGCGATTGCGACCCGCCAAAGATGTTGACCGCGCGCGGTTTAATCTTCTTTCGGATAAAAATCTCGTCCAGATGATTCTTGCTCTTCGCCTGTGTTTCGCCGACGCGGGAATGACCATTTCAACGCGTGAGCCGGCAAACCTGCGCGACCAGCTTGTTAAATTGGGCATTACTCGAATGAGTGCTGGTAGCAAAACCAACCCCGGCGGCTACTCTACCCACGCCGATTCAGTAGGCCAGTTCGATATCGATGATTCCCGTACTCCTGCCCAAATCGCCGCTATGCTCAAATCCCAGGGACTCGAACCTGTCTGGAAGGATTGGGACTCGGCATTCAGCAACATCTAACTTATATTGTTGATAGAACTTTGTTGTCTGGCTTTTAAATCCAAAAGCAGATCTTCGTATGTCTTAATCCGAAATGGTTTTGGTTCAATATCGATGGCCTGCTTAATATACTCCAGACCTTTATTGCACTCTCCCCTCACATAGTTTAATAAGCCGAGGTAATCGAGATAACAGGCCTTGTCGCCAATATTGTTTGCCTTGGTTGTTATCAATTCATTCGCCTTGGCCATATAGTCATCTGCTTCCGCTGAGTTTTTGCGGGTATGCTCACAGAAAATAGCCAATCTACACCAAAGCCAAACTCCGTCCAGATTCATTTCGCATGCTTTGAGCAATGTAGAATACGCTTTATCTAAATCGCGGGCTTTAACAAATTTTTCGTGCTGTTCGAGAAGGCAGGTAGCAGCTATGGTGGATAGTGGTTTTGTGCGGCAATATTGGGCCATGCCCCATGAATATAACAGAAGATATCCTACTAATAATCCTATTAGTGAGAGTTCAATGGAATTGTAGATAAAATGGCCTGAATGGTAATATAAAACTATGACAAACTTTATTCCTATTAGAGCCAACAGGATAATTGTAAGCCACGGGATAATTAAAGCGATTCTTCTCAGGCGGGCGGCCCATTCTATGGTATCGACTTTGTTGCGGAGCCCGTCGACATAAAAAAATAGTACCACCAAAGAAACCATGAGAAGCATCGAAATGAAAAACACAATTTCTCCAGCAAACCTTAAGGGTTTTATTGGATTGGTACTCAACGTTACCTTATGTTCCTCAAATCTTGTCGCCACAAGAGGCAGTATAATGGCTAAAACAAGAACTACCCAAACAACAATTAAAATCACCCGATTTGTTTTATCAGTCAACGCCACAATACTCTCCTATTGAAGTACAGGATATAATTATATCGTAATCGATGCTTACATACAATTAAAAGCCCAGTTTTTGTGAGGATGGCAATTACGCTTTTTGAAAGGTGATTGTTTCCGCGAAGCCGAGGAAGTGTTTGCGGGAGCCAAGGTTAGTAATCAATTGCTTGAGAGCAATGTCTTGCGAAGCTCTCGCTGTTTCCACATCGCGTACAAAGGCGGGTAAACCAGCAGTTCGAGTATGAAGCTGGTGATAATGCCACCAATCATCGGTGCGGCTATGCGCTTCATCACATCCGCACCTGTCCCCATCGACCACATAATCGGTATAAGACCCATAAACATCGCCATCACCGTCATCATCTTTGGCCGAATCCTTTTGACTGCCCCGTGAATAATCGCCTCTTTCAAATCCGCGAAGGTCTTCATCCTGCCCTGTGCCACCATATCATTGTAAGACAAATCCAGAAACAGCAGCATAAACACACCCGTCTCCGCGTCAAGCCCCATCAGCGCTATCATCCCGACCCATACCGCTATCGAGATATTGTAGCCCAGGATATACAGGAACCATACCGCGCCAATCAGCGAAAAAGGCACCGCCAGCATTACGATGCCGGTCTTGACAATGTTCTTTGTGTTTATGTAAAGCAGCGTGAAAATAATCAGAATCGTCAGCGGGATTACGACTTTGAGCCGTTCTCTCACACGCAGCATATTTTCGAATTGTCCGCTCCATTGCAGGGCGTAACCGGCGGGCAGTTGCAATTGAGCAGCTACCGCCTTTTTCGCCTGTGCGACGTAACTGCCGACATCTATGTCCGTGATACCAACATAAACATAGCCAGCCCGCATACCGTTCTCGTCGCGTATCATAGCCGGGCCGAGCGAAACGCTTATCTCCGCAAGCTCGCCAAGCGGTATCTGTGCGCCCGATTGTGTCGGGACTAACACACGCTGCAACTTTTCCAAATCGTCGCGGTAGTCGCGGGCGTATCGCACGTTGACACTGTATCGCTCACGGCCCTGTATCGCCGTTGTTACGTTCTCGCCGCCCACGGCGCTGGTTATAATCTCTTCGGCGTCCTGTATAGTAAGACCGTATCGCGCCAATTGTTCCCGCTTAAGGTCGAAATCAACAAAATAGCCGCCTGAGACACGCTCTGCATATACGTTTCGCGTTCCTTTTAAAGGTTTGATTATTGCTTCGAGCTGTATCCCGATTTGCTCGATTACATTGAGATCGGCGCCGTAAACTTTGATTCCTATAGGTGTTTTAATGCCGGTACTAAGCATATCGGTCCTTGCCTTTACAGGCATCGTCCATGCGTTGGAGACGCCGGGAATCTGCATTGCTTTGTCCATTTGAGCTATGAGTTTTTCCCAGGTCATTTGCTTTGGCCAGTAGCGTTTGTCTTTAAGAAGAACTGTTGTTTCCATCATCGAAAATGGCGCCGGGTCCGTCGATGTGTTAGAGCGTCCGGCTTTACCGAATACCCGCTCGACCTCGGGAAACGACATAAAGATTTTGTCCTGTATCTGCAAAAGGTTCGCCGCCTCCGTAACCGATATCCCAGGCAGCGTCGTAGGCATATACAAAATCGTCCCCTCATTCAACGGAGGCATAAACTCCGACCCAAGCTGAAAATAAACGGGAACCGTTATTGCCATCAGCACAATAGCGCTGATGATAGTTAACTTGCGGTGCTCAAGAACGAAATTGCACGCCGGTTCATATATCGCGAATAATCTCCTGCTCACCGGGTGCTGTTCTTCAGGATAGTATTTGCCTACGGTAATCGCGTTGTATAATTTCGAGAGCCACGCCGGCTTAAAATGCCGGTAGTCCATCCGCGTAAAAAGCATCCGTATCGCCGGGTCGAGCGTTATCGCCAGAATTGCCGCGATTGCCATCGCGAGGTTTTTGCTGTATGCCAGCGGCTTGAACAGTCGGCCTTCCTGGTCAACGAGCGTGAATATCGGCAAAAACGCGACCGCTATCACTAAAAGCGAAAAGAATACCGATGGCCCTACTTCTTTCAATGCGTTCAGCCGGATAATATGAAAATCGCCTTTGCGCCCGCCCGCCTCCCACAGTTGCAGTTTTTTATAAGCGTTCTCAACCTCCACTATCGCGCCATCGACAAGCACTCCTATTGATATCGCAATACCAGCCAGGGACATAATATTGGATGTAAGCTTCATACCGTACATCGGGATAAACGACAGCAGAACAGCGATGGGTATAGTAACTATCGGTATGATTGCCGACGGAAAGTGCCACAAAAATATCAGTATCACCAGGCTGACGATAATCATTTCCTCGACGAGCTGATGTTTCAGCGTATCGATGGCCCGCTTAATCAGGTCCGAGCGGTCATAAGTCGTAACTATCTCGACGCCTTTGGGCAGCGATTGCTTAATCTCCTCGATTTTGGCTTTGACGCTATTGATTACGTTGAGGGCGTTTTCCCCCTGCCTCATTATCACGATTCCGCCTACCGTGTCCCCCTGGCCGTCCAGGTCTGCCACCCCGCGCCTTATATCAGGCCCGATTACGACATTAGCGACGTTCTTCACAAGGACAGGTGTTCCAGAACCGTCCGTTCCTATGACCGTGTTCTCCAAATCTGCGGGCGATTTTACATATCCCTTTGCCCGAATCATATATTCCGTGCCCGACATCTCAAGCAGCCGGCCGCCCACGTCGTTATTGCTCTGCCTTATCGCCTCGACGACTTTGGTAAGGGGAATATTGTATGCAAGCAGTGCATTGGGATTGACGTTGACTTGGTATTGCTTTTGAAAACCGCCGACGGTAGCGACTTCGGCAACGCCAGGCACACTTTGCAGCCAGTATCGCAGATACCAGTCCTGAAAACTCCGTAAATCGGAAAGGTCATTTTGGCCTGACTTATCCACGAGGGCATACTGATAAACCCAGCCCACGCCTGTGGCATCGGGGCCAATTTCCATATTGACGCCCTGAGGCAATTTAGCGGTAATTTTACTGAGGTATTCAACAACCCGGCTGCGAGCCCAGTAAATGTCGGTGCCGTCCTCAAAGATAATTAAAACGAAAGAGTACCCGAAATCCGAAAGGCCGCGAATTGCCTTGACTTTCGGCGCGCCTAACATGGCCGTTACTATCGGATACGTGACCTGCTGGTCAACAATGTCCGGGCTTCTATCCCACTGCGAATATATTATCACCTGCGTGTCCGACAAATCCGGAATTGCGTCCAGCGGCATATTCTTTATGCAATATACCGCCCCGACTATCGCAGCTATCACGAAGAATATGACGATAAACTTATTTTTAGCGGAAAATTCTATTATCCTGCTAATCATTGCCGCACCGGCGCCTTCACTTATTTGGTTCCGCTGTCTTGTTGAAACCTGCGTTCAATTTGCTCTCCGAATCTATCAGGAAGTTGCCTGATGTCACGACCTCCTCATTTTCCGCAAGCCCATCAAGCACTTCATAATAATCTCCCGCTTTATTGCCGAGCTTTACAACCCTCGACTCGAAATGTCCGTTTGTCCCCGTGACAAAAACAATATCGCGCGTCCCTGCGTGCATTACCGCCTCCTCCGGCACGGCAAGCTTGTCGCCGAGGTCATACTTTATCACCACGTTGACAAACATCTCAAGTTTGAGCTTGTTTTCGGTGTTATCGACCAATGCCCTGACTTTGAGCGTTCTCGTCGCTGCCTCCAGTATGGGAGTGACGGAAATGATGCTGCCCTCGAAAGACAATCCCGGATACGCAATCGCTCGGACCTCGACGGGCGTTCCCGCTTTTACCAGTTCCGCCTCGTATTCGTAAATGGTCACATACACCCAGACGTTTGTGTCTTCGCTGGTGGGCAGATACAGATTCTGCTGTGGCTTGCTCTGCTTTTCCAACTCGGTTATTTCATCTTCGCTCATTCCCATGACCAGCAGCTTTTGTTTCATCGACTTGGCAAGAGCTCCTGACTGTTCATCTATATAACCTTCGTCTTTGTGTATCGTCCGGCTGCTTTTGAACGCCTGCAGGTATTCCTGCTGTGCGGTAAACAGTGACGGGTCGTATGCAACCCTGCCCACCGTCAGGATTTGCCCCGACAGTTTCCTCTTTTCCACCCTGCCTTTTTTTACGCCGATTAGCTGCTGTTTTTCAGGGCTTATATAAACCGCTTCGGCGCCGGTCTTTGCCTGCTCCTCCTCATATACCGGCACATAATCCATCCCCATCTGGTCTTTCATAGGGACAGGTGAAGTAACTGCCGCGTTCATCGGGTTGCGATAATACAGTAATTTTCTTTCACCAGCTTTTGTCGGCTTTTCCCCCGCAGGGGGGGCGGCTTCTCGCTTCACTAACGACATACCACAGATTGGACAATCGCCGGGTCTGTCTGACGTGTAGTTCGGATGCATCGGACAATAATACAAATCCTTTGCTGTTCCTGAAATGGTTCCTGTGTGTTGTTTGTTATTGTACCGGCCCGGTATAAAAACCCCGATAATCGCCGCCACAATAATCACGCCAACAATAATCGCCCGCCTTTTCATTATTCAACTCCTTTTCGCCGCAATCTCAATGCTAAAACCGCATATCTCCCCGATGTATCGGGAGTTTTCTCTGCGGTCTCTGCTGCCTGCCCTCCCGCCGCTTGGCGTCCCTTACGGGAGTAGCCCGCCGTAGGGGCTAAGGAGCGTGCTCAGCGGTTAATCTTTATTTCGCAAACTGAGGCAGCTTCGCCACGTATTTCTCCGGCTCTGCCAGGAATTTCGCCTTGCAGTCCTCGCAGCAGAAATAAACCCTCTTGCCCTTATACTCGACAAAAACGTTCTTGCTGATTTTGTTGCCGTCCATTATCGGGCACGTCGTCTGCTCAACTGATGCCGTTGCTGCTGTTGTCACTGTCTTATTTGTATCTTCTGCCGTTTTAACCGTTTGCATCTGCATATTTTTCATTGTTGTCTCTTTGGCAGGCATAGCCGGGCTTTGTTTCTTTTTGCAACCCACAAAACCAAGGGCAAATACCACCGCAAGAGTCGATAAAATTATTGTTGAAGTTTTCATTTTTGTTCCCTTTCCGAAATAATATCTTTGCTTTTTATTGTTGCCTCGCCATTCTATGCTAATCCGATAGGAATACGTTCTGCTAAATCTATCCTTTCAGATTACCAATGTTATCTCGAATCCAGTTCTGTTCCTGCCAGCATCTCAAGTTCGGCCAGTTTCTGCCGGTTATCCGCAATCGCCCGCTGGAGAGACAGGTGATAATCCAGAAGCATACGCTGGGCATCAACCAGGCTCAAAAAATCTATTGCCCCTTGCCGATACGCCGCCTCCGACGCCTGCAGCAGCTCCCTGCCCTTGGGTATCAGCGTATTACGATACAATCGTATTTTTCGGATGCTGTCTCTGTATCCATAAAGCGATTGTGCCGCCTTTGCCAGAAGGACGTTTTCTGTCTCAATCTTTTGCTGTTCGATGCTCGCCTTTTGTGCCTGTGCCTGTCTTGCCCCGGCGCTGTAGCTGTCACGCCACAAAGGCAAATTTATCTGAAATACCATAGCAACGCCGTCTCTGCCGCCTCGGCTATCCATATCTTCCCAGGTTACCCCTACGCCTATATCCGGATAAAAACTCTTCTCCGCAAGCGTAATTTTACTCCCCGCAGCTATTGCCTCATAGTTCAAGCTCGCCAGTTCCGGATTCTTTTGTCTTAAGATGCTCACCAATCGCTCATAATCCAGCTCAACCGCGTTAAATTCTTCGGTCTTTGGCCACGGCAGGTTTGTATCCGCCGGCAGGGTCAGCGCTGTCCTGAGCCGGCTTACCGTCGGTTCTCGCAACTGCCCCAGCCCTCTCAAAACATCCTCCATCTTTGCTATCTCCACCTGTGCCCGAATCACGTCAGGATGCCCGGCCGTTGTCGTCATGTGCTTGGTTCTCGCGACTTCCTCGAAATGCTTGAACAGCTCCAGGTTCTCCATCGCTGTATCAGTCGCCCTGGCGAGATAGGCAAATTCGTAAAAACCCTCCTTTACCTCTTTGTGCAACGCTAATCGCGCCGCCTGGTATTTTTGTTGTGCCGCCGATGTTTCCTTTATTGCCGCCTGGGTTCGTGCCTCAACCTTGCCAAACCACGGGAACGTCTGCATCACGCCTACCGTCTGCTTCATCTGCAGGTCTGATTGTTTTGTCCAGTAGTTATATGTAACCTGCGGGTCCGGAAGCGCCTTTGCCTGCGGGACCTGCTCTGAAGCCATCTGCAATTGCTGATAGCTGCTTTTTAGCCCGGCGTTGTGCGACTCGGCATATTCCAGATAATCTCTCAGGGTCAGGAACTTATTTGTTCCATTAGGTTCGCCAAAAGCGCACGCATACGGCAATACGATAATGGCGGCAGTCATCAGAGACAGTGTTAATATGCCTGTTTTCATTGCATATTCCCTCAATACAATTTCCCGCTCAATTTATTCATCCGGGAACTTTATCTTATACGAGTTTAAACATGCCATACAAGAAAATTATTACTTTCTGAATTTATCCAATAATTCGATAACCTCGTCTATTTTTTTCTGTTTTTCCGTATCGGATTTGCCCCTCAGAGCACCGGCGACACAGCCGTCGAGATGTTTTTTGAATACTTCCCCTTCAACCCTGTGCAGTGCGCCGATACAGGAGCGTATCTGGGTCAGGATATCGACGCAGTACCTCTTTTCTTTGATCATTCGCTGGATTCCGGCGACCTGGCCTTCGATTTTCTTCAAAAACTGCAATTGTCCTTCGTGTGTAGTTGGCTGCTCCATATTTATATCCTTCTTTCTGTGTATATTATACCATACCCCCCCACCCTATGTTCATGGTTTTTTTAAAATTATGAAGATTTTTTTGAGGTTTGATTAAAAAAAATTTCGGAATTATACCTTTAACAAAGCGGGGGCGATTTATATTTCATAAGGCCGTCCTACCTCAATAGGCCCTTTTTTAACAATATAATTAGTTCATCTTTAGTGCGCATGGCTTCATCTAATTTCTTCTGTATGTTTTCATATTGCGATGCTATTTCTGCCTGTTTTTCAAAATCCAATTTGTCATCCCGCGAAATAGGCACTTCTATTTCCATGCCTTGTATTACATCGACCGTTACTCTTTTATTTTGTTTCTCTTGCCCTATTGCTAATTTTCTTAATTTGCTTTTTAATACATGATAAATATAAGGCAAATATAGCCCTGAGATTTGTTTTGGTATAAGAATACCGCAATGCGTTGTCATACTGAATTTGCCTTCTCGCAAAAAGACGGTTCCTGCATAAACGCCATCGGTAGTCCAAGTTACACACTGCCCAACATCATAATCAAAGGTATCAATTAGACCGATAACTCCATTATGTTTTGTTTGTGATGAATAAACCGGAAAACTACCATTGTGAATCCTTATATATTTTTTCCGATATTTATCTTCACCCTTGTTGATTTCAAACAATTCAGAAATTTTATATTTTTTAAGTTTATCTGCGCTTATTTTTTCTTCTACCGGAGCAAGTAGTTTTTTAAATGCTTCTTTTGCGGCATCCAAAGAGTCAATCATCTCTTGTATTCCAGTTTCTTCTTCAAGCAATCCCATCTTTTTTAGTTCTTCATCATTCCACCATTTCTCTACCCTCCAATGTTTTGAGGATGCAAACGCATCGAAGGGCAGTATTTTACATCTGCCACTTTTTATTTCGTGATATAGTTCTGGTTTGGTTTTTATAATAGAGTACATGGCAAAGAGTTTTTCCATCTCTGGCAAATTATTAGCATCAATAACTTCCCTGTTTTTCTTTGTGAGTTCCTCTCCGATATTTGATATTAAATAAGTGTAAATGCCGTGTTTCTGTTTTTCATTCAAATTTGATTTCTTTGTTAGGGCCAAAATATATGTTTTTCTGAAATTCGCAAAAAACGTCCTAACTGGCAATGATATGATTGCATCCAAGTAACATTCTTGTAAAATGTAATCTCTTAATCTTCGGTCTCCGTTTCGTTCCATAACCCCATCGGGAACTATGATAAATGCCTTACCCCCCCTTACAAGGCTTCTGATTATCCATTCTATACTTAAACCCTCAAGCCCGCGTGCATTTATTGGGTAATATTTCTCAAGATGCTTGCTTTTAATTTCCTCTTTGATGATTCCTGCCCCCCTTGTTACATAGGGAGGATTAGTCAATATGTAATCGTATTTCTGTTTTTCGTCCTCAACAATATGATTAAATGTGGCGAGGTTATCCCTGAATAAAGTAAATGTATTATTAAACTGTTCCGAAAATTCTTTCGTTAATTTTGGATATTTGAAAATTACATCACTCAAATAGATTAGCATGTTAGCTTTTGCAAGGATGATAGTTCTTTCGTCGTCTCGCTCAAATCCCTTATCAAAACCTTGCATAACAAAGGGCGGCCTTATTTGGCCTTTATCATTGGGCATGTAGCATTGTTTCATCTTTTCGTTTAGATTTAATATCTCAAGCAAAAAGCCGCCCACGCCGCAAAAGGGGTCGCATATCCTTTTACCCCTATAATCAAAATCTTCCTCATCTAACCTTGCCATCCTTACAATTGACTGAACAATTTTTCTTGTGGTAAAATATTGCCCAAGTGCCTCCACTTCCTGTTTAAGAAAAGTTTCATACAATCTGGTCTTGAAGGTCTTGTCTATTTTTACAAAATTTCCAAAATTATTCTCATAATCTTGGAGATGTTTGAGAGAATGATGAAAAAGCACTGATTGAGAAATGTTTGGTTCGCCAGCTTCATTTACAAAAATTGTTCCGTTCATTATTGTAGTATCGTCTTTGCCTTTTGGGAACAGTTCTATAATTTTAATTCTGGAATTTCTTGCGTAATAAGTTAAGGCGTCGTCCGGCGAAATTTGGCACATCCCAAAAACTTTATCAAAATTAAAATCACCACTAAGAACCTTCAAATCACTTAGAAATTTAAAAATCAATAATTCCACAACATTATATAGACATTTAACTGGAGATTTTCCGGTAGCAACCCAAATTGTCTGCCACATTCTTCTGGCCAAATCTGACGGGTCTATTACTCTTTCTTCCTTTAGAGTCGAATTGTTTTCGTCAACAGAAAGGTCTATTTCTTCAATAAGACTCTCTATTTCATTTATATTTTTGGTTAATTTGGCATCAAAAAGAGTTTTTATTTCCTCGCCTTTTTTCCCCTTAATTCTTTCTCCTCTTAGGGGATTAATCCAGAGACTTTTTGAGCTGTTATTTGTTATTATTAGAAGTTTACATAATTTTTTTGCGGTATCTTGGCTCTGCTTTATAGCGGCGTTTTCTTTTTTGATTGTATTCAACTGGCTTGGCGATTTAGCCTCAACGATTCCCTTTACTTCTTTATGATAGACAATTAATCCGTCTGGCTTTTTCTTTAGTAATTTTCCATAGTCCCTTTTGGGTATTAGCCCGAATTCCACCAATTATTTGATTGTTGTTTCGCCAAGACGATAGTATAAATACTTGCCGATTTTCTGAGGTACAACTTGCAATAATTGTTCACTGGTCATTTAGCTTACCTTTACTGCCTTATTCGTGTCCCCACACTTCGCTTCTTTCAGGAGTGTCATCCTTGCCCACGACGAAGAATTAAGACCCGACGCTTTGGCTGCATCACCGATTGTCTTTTGCTCCTCAGCCGATAAGCGCATCTGGAATAACATATTCCGTCTGTCCTGAACAGGCTTTCTCGGCCTTACCATGAATATATCTTAGCAGAAAAGGACGGGGTGTCAAAATAATTATTGTAATTTTTATAACATTACACTTGACATGTAATGTTTTTGTCATTACAATAACCATCCCCGCTTTGTTAAGTGTATAATTCCGAAAAATTTCGTGTTCTGTCCGGTGCGGCCAAAGAGTTTTACTGCTGTTTGTCCAGGTCGGTCCCCGCCAGCATTTCAAGCTCGGCAAGTTTCTGCCGATTGTCCGCCAATGCTCGCTGATATGACAAACGGTAATCTGTAAGCGTCCGCTGCGCGTCAAGCAGGGTGTTAAAATCAGCGTTTCCTCCCCTGTACGCCGCTTCCGATGACCGTAGCTGTTCTTCGGCTTTTGGTATCAGTGCTTCACGATAAAGCCCTATTTTTTTGATGCTGTCGTTGTATTCGTAATACGCCTGTGCCGACTTGGCCAGGATATTATTCTCCGCGTCCACCCTTTGCTGTTCGATGCTTGTTGCCTCGGCCACCGCCCGTCGCTGCCCGCTCCTGTAGCTGTCCTGCCACAATGGCACGTTCAGCGAGAGCAATAACATCGCGTCTCTGCTGCTGTCCTGCGTGTTCCCGCCGGGTCTTTTCATTTGCTCGAATTGCAGACCAATCCCGATATCAGGATAAAAATTTTTCTCCGCGCTTTTGACTTTGCTCTTGGCTGCCATTGCCTCGAAGCCAAGGCCCGCCAGTTCCGGGTTTTTCTGCCTCAGCAGATTTACAAATAACTCGTAATCCAGCGGTACCGGCTCGAAATCTTCCTGCTCAGGCGCCGGCAGGTTCATATCTGCCGGCAGATTCAGCGACGCTTTCAGTCGGCTTATTGTTGGCTCGCGCAACCGCTCAAGCCCTTTGAGCACGTTTTCCATTTTCGCCGTCTCAACCTGTGACCTGATTACGTCCGGATGACCTGTGTCCGCCATGGTGTGTTTTGTCCTGGTTATTTCCTCGAATCGTTTTAATAAATCAAGGTTTGTTCCCGCTATAGCCGTCGCCCTGGCTAAGTATGAATACTCATAAAAGTCGCTCTTGACTTCCTTGAGCAGCGAAAGCCGGGCTGCCTGATACTTTTGTTTCGCTGCTTCTGCTTTCTTCGCCGCCGCATCGGTCCTTGCGTTTATCTTGCCGAACCACGGAAACATCTGCGTTATGCTTACAACCTGCCTTTCGGGCACGTCCGGTTCCTGCATATAGTAGCCGTATCCCAATTGAGGGTCCGGCAGCGTTTTTGCCTGAACAACCTCCTTTGTTGCCGCCACCCATTGCTGATAGCTGCTCTTTAACCCGGCGTTGTGCGCCTCCGCGTAAACTACATAGTCCTTCAGCGTCAAAAACCGGTTCGGCTCAACAATCGCGAGCAGAGTGGCGTTGTTCGGCTCGCTCGTCGCGACCGCGCATTGAACCAGAATCGCTATAATCGCTCCTGCCATCAGTATGGTTGTTCTCATTGAGCTGCTTTCCGCTAATCTTGCCAAGATACACTATACCATCTTTACCATCATAAACAAACGACATCTGTGATTAAGATATAGTATCCCCACCCCGAAAAACCGGCTTCTCAAGTTATTACCGGTGTCGATAATTTGTTGTTCTTGGTTACCGCGATTATTTGCCGTTGGCGTCCGCCGGTTGCCCGGCGGTGTCACTGGTCGGCGCAGGAATTGCCGGGCCTGTCAGCCGTTTGACCAGAAAGCTCTCGAATGCGCTGAGGTCTTTCCATTTCATCGCGCAGTTTATTTTCTTCGCCTTGCCGTCTATCACCGTGCGTCCGTCATCTGTAACGCGAATTCCGATTGTCTCCATCTCCAGCAAGTCGTGACTCATCGCAAGGTAAACCGCCACGGTATCGAACAGCGTTGTGCTCCGGGCGCCCGCCTGTGCCTCGTTCATGTTGCCGCTTTTTGCCCACACGCGGTAGTTTTCAATGACCGCCTTCGTTATCGGGCTGTTGCAGTCCAGGACCTTCTTGTAGTCGTCCCCGTCCAGCGATACCATCCCGCAGGTATCTAAAGGCGTTATTGTCATATCCCATTGGGCCGTAAAAACCGTTCGTGACGCCTTGATAAATGAAACAACGTTGTACTCTTTTTGCGGCTTCGACTTCTCGCCGTAGCCCCTGCGGATACTTCCCTGCATCCCCACAAACCGGGCCTTCTTCGCTATATTCGGCTCCCGTTCCAGCGCAGCCGCGACGTTGGGCAAAGGGCCTATTGCGATTAACGTTATCGGTTCCGGGGAATTCATAATCGTATCTATCATCGCCTGCACGCCGTCCTGGTAAATCTTCCCTGGATACTTCGATAAATCGAAATCCTTCACCCACCCGTCCTGCCTGTGCCCGGTTTTCATATCCCCTATGGCCACCCCCGTCCCGATTGGTATGTCCGTTCTGCCTGCTGTTTGCAGTATTTTCGCCACAACCTTTGTTCTGGCCGTCGTATCGCCAACCGCTGTGGTAATCAGTTTGACGTCAAACTCGGACGATTGAAGCAGCATTGCCAGTGCCCATGTGTCGTCGATGTCGTCGCAGATGTCGGTATCGAGAATAACCGCTATTTTCCCGTTTTTGCCTACGGAGTTGGATATGGTCTTGGTTCCCGATTGCTGCTCGCACCCGCAAAATATAACTAATGCTGCCGCCACAGCCGCTGTCAGCAGGTGTCGTTTTTTCCCGTTCATTTTAAATTCCTTTCAAATGCCGTTTACTCGCAGATATGATAATCTTCTGTCAACCCCTCCGCTAATACAAATTACCCAGGAATCCTTCTTCCCCCCTTGACTTTTCGCCGGTTTTTTATATTGTTGCATAAGTTTTGTGCAAGGAGGCCTAAATTGGCAGAAAAAATGACAGCAGGGGCGTTTGTTTTTGAATCGCCGGCAAGTTCGCCGGTCGGTAGTGTTCTATACGACGAGCACCTCAAGCTCACCGATAAATCCCATATCGCCGAGTTCGCCGGCTATCTGATGCCCCTGTGGTATTCTTCGATTGCCGAAGAACATTCCGCGGTTCGTCAGCGGGCGGGCATCTTTGACTGCACCCACATGGGTGCTCTTGAGGTTGTAGGCCCGAACGCCGAAAGCTTTCTCGACGCGGTTACGACCAACAACGTCCGAACATTGCAGGTCGGCTCAGCACAATACAGCTACCTCCTCGATGCTGCCGGCAATGTTCTCGACGATATAATCATCTACCGGCGCGAAAAAGAAAAATTTATGGTCGTCGTCAACGCCTCGAATGAGCCGAAAGCCAAAGCGTATCTGGCTGCATTGCAGGCAGGCAAAACAAAAATAGACCTGGCGAAGCCCGACAGGAAAATTAAGACCGCCCCCGTTCGTGATATGCGTGATACAAAGACCGGCCCCGATTGCAGGGTCGATATCGCTATTCAGGGGCCTTCATCGCTGGATGTTCTTTGCAAGCTCGCGGACGCCTCGGTCGGTCAGCAGCTCAAAAATCTCAAAAGCTTTACGTTCTGCCAGGCGAAACTGGCGAATATCGACTGCATCATCTCCCGCACCGGCTACACCGGGGCAAAGGTCTGTTTCGAGCTTTTCGTGCATCCGAAAGACGCCGCGAAATTGTGGCAAAAGTTGATTGACGCGGGCGCATTGCCCTGCGGACTGGGAGCAAGAGATAGTTTGCGTGTCGAAGCCGGCCTGCCACTTTATGGCCACGAGCTTGCCGGACCGTATAATATATCCCCGTTTGAGGCCGGCTATGGCTGGGCGGTTAAACTTGACAAAGAATTTTTCATCGGCAAAGCAGCGATGGAGAAAATCTCGAAAACCTGTAAAATGAAAGTCGCCCGACTCGAGCTTTCCGGCGAAAAGGGTGTTCGGCCCGTCCGCCAAAACGACGCCGTGATATGTGGCGGCGTTTGCGCTGGCTGGGTCCTCAGCAGCGCAACTGCCGGCTCAAGACAGATTGCGATTGTATATATGGACAAGGATAAAGCAACAGAGGGTAATTCGGTTGATGTGTATTACCTGGCACGCAGCGAAAGCCAGAAAAACAAAGGCAGAAAACAGGCCGTGCAGCAAGGCGAGCGGATAAACGGGGACATCACGGGCAAAGTGGTTAGCCGATTTGAAAAATTTTAGGACTGGAGAAAAATTATGGTTCCAAAAGGGCTGCTTTACACAAAGGACCACGAGTGGGCAAAAATCGAAGGTGACATCGTGATTATCGGTATAACCGACCACGCCCAGAACCAGTTGGGCGAGCTGACCTTTGTTGAATTGCCCGATGTCGGCAAAGAGGTCAAACAAAAAGGCGAGCTTGCCGTCGTCGAAAGCTCCAAGGCCGCCAGCGACGTCTATTCGCCGGTAACAGGAAAAGTTATCGAGGTCAATAAGGCCCTCCAGACCAAACCGGAAATAGTAAACGACGAGTGCTACGGCACCGGCTGGATTTGCAAAATCCGGGTAACCGACAAGGCGACGACGGAAAACCTTATGGACGCTGCGCAGTATGAGGAATACCTGAAAGGGCTTTAAGATATGCCGTTTATTGCTAATACCGCCGAGCAGCAAAAACAGATGCTCTCCGAGATGGGCCTTACGATGGATAAGCTCTTCTCGGATATACCCAAAGGACTTTTGGCCGGGTCGCTGAATCTGCCGGATGGTCTGCCTGAACAGGAAGTCCGCAACGTGCTGGCCGACCTCGCGGATAAAAATTCCATCAACCTCACGCTTTTCCTGGGCGGCGGTTTTTACGACCATTTCATACCGTCTGCCGTTTATTCGATTATATCTCGCAGCGAATTTTACACCGCCTACACCCCGTATCAGCCCGAGGTCTCGCAGGGGACATTGCAGGCCATATACGAATATCAATCGACGATTTGCCGACTGACCGATATGGAAGTCGCCAACGCCTCAATCTACGACGGCGGCACCGCGATGTACGAGGCGATGATGATGGCCCTTCGCATCACGGGCAGAAACAAGGTAATCATAGATGACAGCGTCAACCCGATTTACCGCGTTATGATTGAATCCTATACGCGCAACCTCAAAATCGAACATGTCACGACTCACTGCGAAACCGGCCTTGTTGACCGTGACCGGATATTAGCCAAACTGAATAATGACACCGCCGCCGTGATTTTGCAGAATCCCAATTTCTTCGGCTGCATAGATGATTTCAGTGACATCGCCGAAGCCGCACACAAAAAAGGTGCACTCCTGATTATGTCCAGCTATCCCATATCGCTCGGAATCCTGAAAACTCCCGGCTCGATGGGCGCAGATATCGTAACAGGCGAAGGCCAAAGCTTGGGTATGCCAATGTCTTTCGGCGGGCCATACCTCGGCTTTATGGCGACTCGAATGGAGCACGTTCGCAAAATGCCCGGCCGCATCATAGGCCGAACCAAAGACCGAAATGGTAATGATTGCTTCGTTATGACCCTTCAGGCAAGAGAGCAGCACATACGCCGAGAAAAAGCAACTTCTAATATTTGCTCGAATGAAGCCCTGTGTGCAATGACCGCCCTGGTGTATCTGTCATTATTAGGTAAAGAGGGCTTGCGCCAAACTGCGCAGCTTTGCGCCGACAAGGCCAGCTACGCCTATAATCGCCTCACCGCGATACCAGGTGTAAAATCCCATTTCAAAGCCAGATGGTTTTTCAACGAATTTGTGCTCGACCTGCCCAAAGACGCCGCGGACGTGATAGGTAAACTTATAGAAAAGGGTTTCGCCGCCGGCTTCCCGCTGAGCAGGTATTATCCCGATATGAAAAACTGCATCCTTATCTGCGTAACCGAAAAGCGAACCAAACAGCAGATAGGTATGTTCGCTGAGGCCCTGGAGAGCGTTCTATGAAACTGATATTCGATAAAAGTTTTTGTAGGGCGGGGTTTACCCCGCCGGAGATTGATAAATGAAACTGATATTCGATAAAAGCGTGCCCGACAGGCGCGGTGTTACAATAACGCGAAGCGACGTTGCCACCACCGTAAATATCAAAAAGGAATTTCTGCGTAATAAATCCGCCCAGCTTCCCGAGCTTAGTGAGCTTGACGTCGTGAGGCACTTCACGGAATTATCTCGTCGCAACTTCGGCGTCGATACCAATTTTTACCCGCTCGGCTCCTGCACGATGAAGTACAATCCCAAAGTCGCCGAACGCATCGCCGCCTATCCCGGCTTCGCGCATCTTCACCCGCTCCTTCCCCAGTTGCGCGGAGGCGGTATGCTTACCCAGGGCGCGCTCGCCGTCCTTTATGAAATGGATATGCTCCTGCGCGAAATCACGGGTATGGCCGGCTTCACCATGCAGCCGATGGCTGGCGCTCACGGCGAACTCACCGGCATAATGATTATGGCTGCCTATCATCGCAGCAAAGGCAATAAAAAAACCACCGTCCTCATCCCCGACAGCGCTCACGGCACTAACCCCGCAAGCGCAGCCATCGCCGGCTACAAAGTCGTCTCCGTCCCAAGTACCGACAAAGGCGTGATGGATGTCAACGCCCTGAAGAAACTCCTCAACGATGAAGTCGCGGGCCTTATGCTCACCTGCCCCAATACGCTGGGCTTATTCGACCCGAATATCAAACAGATTTGCGATCTTGTTCACAGCGTCGATGGCCTCGCCTATTACGACGGCGCAAACCTCAACGCCATAGTCGGCAAAGCCTGCCCCGGCGACTTCGGCTTCGACATAGTCCACATCAATCTCCACAAAACCTTCGCCACCCCTCACGGCGGCGGCGGCCCCGGCGCAGGCCCCGTTGGCGTTACCAAAAAACTCGTCGATTTCCTCCCCGTTTCAATAGTAACCAAACGCGACGACGGCACTTATGCCCTCGAATATGACCGCCCCAAATCCATCGGCTACATCGCACCCTTCTACGGCAATTTCGCCGTAATCCTCAAGGCCTATGTTTATATCCTTATGTTAGGCAAAGCCGGCCTCGTCCGCGTCGCCGAAAACGCCGTTCTCAATGCAAATTACGTCAGGATTAAATTGCAGAAGCATTTTGAACAGGCCGTAAAAGCAATTTGTATGCACGAATGTGTATTAACTCCCTCAAAGAGTATGCTTGATTCCGGTGTTCACGCTTTGGATGTCGCCAAGGCGCTTATTGACCGTGGTTTTCATCCGCCCACCATCTATTTCCCCACGACAGTCCACGATGCGATTATGATTGAGCCGACGGAAACCGAGAGCAAGGAAACGATGGATGCCTTTATCGAGGCGATGATTGATATCGCCGAAGTCGCCAAAACCGACCCCGAAAAAATCAAGGCCTCGCCTTCCACTACTCCCATCTGCAGGCCCGACGACACCGCCGCCGCCAAAAATCTCGACTTGGCCTGCCTGTAAGAGACGGCAACGCACATTGTAGGGCAGGGTAGACCCCGCCGCCAAAAACTCAAAAACTTGCCCTTATGGCACACGGTACTGAAATGATGTTGTAATACTGCCGTCGGGGGGTATCATTTTCTCGACGTGAAGTTCAATCCGCCCGTCTTTTGTCCGTTTCTCTATATCTTTCGGCGTCGTGCTAATCAGCTCCGCGCCCGCAGGCAGCAAATATGTCTCTACGCGCTGAGTCGGCTGACCCGCCGCCGGGCTATGCCTCATATAATACTGAAACACACCTTCGCTGCCCGCTACGGGTTTTATTAATCCCTTCATCGTCCCATCGCTGGTATATTCAATTAATCCGTTTGGGGATATCGGCTCGTTAAAAGTAACTTCATACCGATAGATGTCCCCATCGTGTACGCTCGTGAATTTCAAATCCCTGCCGTTGACATCTCTCATTGCTGTAACCTGCACAAAATCCGAATTAATAAAATTTTGGGTGGTTATTTCTCTTCCGCTTTTGTTTGTCTCACGAATGGTATTTTTGAATGTAATTGTCCCGTCGGGCCGTATGTCATCGTATGTTATTTGCGTATAAGGCGCCGATTCAGTCCTGCTTTCTTTCCCTTCCGGCCCGGATGATGTTTTCTGTGCGCTCTCATTTACGCTTTTTGCCTTTGTAATTAAATCTTCCGGTATAGGCGTCGGCTTGCCATCGCTGCCTTTTGTCGCGAATAGAATCACATACTGTTTTGCCGGCGTACCGCTAACACTCTTGAAATTCTGAAAACTCGGGCTGTTTATCCCTACCCAATAAACCTTGCCCGGCTCCAAACTAACGGGCAACCTGCATGTTGTCCCGGCCTGGTCGTAACTTGGTTGCCCCGCCATCTTTGGGAGCGTTTCGCCCCCTCCCGTCCACGACCAGGACTTGTCCGTCATCCGCTGATTAAACGTAACTGTGAGGTTGTTCAAATCAGGTGAGATGTCATTCGCAAACGTCACCGGAGTTGTCTTCACAACTGCCGGCGGGCTGCTGTCTGCATGAGCCGCCGCCTCTCCTTGCGCTGAATCTGACCCTGCGGATGAATCTTCGTTAACCCGCACATTATCTATTGAGGCAGCCACCACCGGCTTATTTTCGTCAATGGAATAATGGCTTTCATCGAACAGCCAAAGTCCCGGCTTATGCAGCTTGAACGTCCAGTTAAAATGCATATGCATAGGCATATCATTTTTGTCAATCTTGACTCTTAACGGCACATAGTGTGTCTTATCAACCGCCGCGTAATCCGAGAAATACTCATAGACCTCATTGCATTTTGCCCTGACAGGGAGCATCTTCTTCGCATCAATCCAAAACGTTCCCCCTTCCACCGGCTGATTAAAAGAGCCATACCAGCTTCCTCTTAGTCCATTGCCCATGCGAATTTGTATCGACTCCTTCAGCTTAAAATCAGCCCTGATAATCCCGTTGACTTCTTCGATTGAGGTATAGGTCGCAGCAAATGGCTCTTTTGCCAATTTGTGAAGGAGCGAATCGTATGTAATGCCTTGCCGTATGGCCCTGTCAGCCGATGATGGTTCTGATACCTTAAACGTTTTGGTTTCTCCCTTATAAAGGGCAAACTCGTAGGAGTAGTTCTTCGTCTGTGATGGTGGCGAAATTAGCCAGTAACGGTTCACTTCAGCCATCCGTTTGATGATTTCCTCACCCCTGCTTTGCTCGTCCATCGTTTGTTCTCCGGCTTTTACCCCCTTCGCCATCGGCAATAATTCCGCCGCTGCAATTGTCTGCCCAACAGGATTCATTGCTTTCTTATCGCCGCTGTTTGTTTTCTTGTCTTTACATAAACTGTCGAACTGCGCCCGTGCCTCCTCAATAGTCCCCACCCTGTCGTTGCCTGCATTTAGCCATCGGCCGTCCTCGAGCTTAAGGTGTCGAACATCAATCGGCTTATTAATCTGCTTTGACGAAAACTCCTGTGGTAGTTTTGCCATAACTGCGGCGATGTTATTCTCGCATGTTCGCACTTCAAGAATCTTCGCGTTCAGCAAAACTTTTGCCCATTCCGGTTCAACGCCCATTTTGCCGTTCTTGTTTCCCCTGGCTAACTTTTCGGCAATTTCTTTCACGCTGACCCTTTGCCATCCCGACAAATCTCCGCCGGCTGATACTCGATTTATGCTCGCGTATGCCGCCTCAGGCGTCGATAAATCCTCCACTGCTTCTGTCTCTGCATCTGCTCCTCTTTGTGCGAAATAGACGCCTCCAAAGCTTTCTCCGTTATTTGCAGGATAGAAACTTAAATGCAGGTCTCCTTCCTTCAATAAGGTAAATGTTCGGGTAAACCGGCCTTCGCCTCGCTTAATAATCGGACCCTGACTGCTCGATGTCTCACCGTTCGTAGCATAGACATGAAGCATTGCGTCATCACGCGATCCGAGTTTGTATCTGCCGCTTACAATGTATGTCTCGCCCGGCTTAATCACTCCGGCTGAACCGTATAAATCTGTGATTTCAATCGAATCCCCATTTTGAAATTTACTGCTTGTTATCTTAAACCCAATGGGCCGTAGCGCCTGCTGTTGGACCTGCACATCGGATTTTTCTCTCTGGCCGCTGCCTGATTCCGCAGACGAAGGAGAAACCTTTTTCTCAACTATCTTGCCGTCTTTAACAATGACCGTCATTGACGCCTCGTTGTTCGTCCTGTTGGGTTCCCCGATTGTGTTGTCCGGGTCAAGTAATACCGCAATCTCGTTTGTTCCCTCTTTCAAAGCAAACGGCATAGACCCCTCCTTCCACACATCGCCCGCCTTAATCGGCCCTGCCCCGTGTGTCATTGGTTTTACATTGTTGGGGTCCCCACGATAAAAATTTACTCCGAATTTCGGGCTTTCCGTCCTGCCTCTGTTCCGTATCGATACCGTCACAGTATAAAGCCCGCCCTCAGGATAAGGCATAATATTAAAATCCTCCACGGCAACATCAACATTGCCGGGAGAGGATACGGTTCCAACGCATATCTGTGTTACTTTGTCCCCGTCAAACCAGAACAACACGCCCTTCTCATTGTAATTGATTTTTGAAATACCATCTTTACTGATAAAAAGGACCCTATCGTCGGACAGTTTATGCAAATCATCGGCAGCCACCTCCCGAATCGGTTCGCCATAGGTTTTGAACACATCCTGCTTCGTCGAGGACATCGATATCCCCGAAGACAGTTTCCCCTTAAATCCTTCGTTTAGCCGAATCTCATACAAAGTGTTCTTTTGCAAATTCAGCCAGAAATCCAACCCATATTTCTTATGATAGGCAATCCACCACCCTTGTCGCTCGTTTTTGAAGTCCTCTTCCGGCTCGCCCAGCGTTGCCTTTATAAACTCTCCCGTGCAATTCGCGTCTCCGACGACAAACCCGTCAAACCCGACGCCTTCCTGCACTGTTACCGATGAGTAATCATTCGCACTTTTCTCCGGCAATAATGTATTTGCTTTCATACCATTCGTCTTGCTGCTGCGCGGGTACACGACCATCTGGATTATTTTGTCCCCGTCAAACCAGAATAAAAGCCCCTTGTCACTATAGTAAATCTTGGCGATATGCGCACCTTTCACCCAATCTGATTCCCTCAGCAGAAGAACTCTGTCCTCAAAACGTTTGTCAAAGTTCCCAACTACCTCCTCCCGAATTGGCTCGCCATAAACAGCGAACACATCCTGCTTTGCCGAAGACATCGATATCCCCGAAGACAGTTTCCCCTTAAATCCTTCGTTTAGCCGAATCTCATACAAAGTGTTCTTTTGCAAATTCAAAAAGAAATCCAACCCGTATTTCTTATGATAGGCAAGCCACCAGCCCTCCTTCTCGTTTTTCCACTCCTCTTCCGTCTCGCCCAGCTTCCTTTTTATAAATTCTCCCGTGCAATTCGCGTCTCCGACGACAAACTCATCAAACCCGACGCCCTCTTTAACAGTCGCTCTTGCGTAATCAGTATTGTCGGAACCCCCTTTGCTGCTGAGAGCAAAATCCAGGATTTTTTCCTGCTCCGAACCCAATAGTTTAGTCGGGAGAACTTTAGTTTCTGTTTTGTAGCCGGATGCTTCGCATTTTATGTCGTGTTCTTCGTACCATGTTTTATAACTGTAATTTCCATTTGAATCCGTTATCGTCCCGTATTTTCCGCCCGCATATCGCTCAGCATCTGCGACCTTGGCTCCGGTTATCGGCTTGCCTGTCGTTGCATCCTTGACGCTTCCTTTGATTACAAATTCCGGTTCCGTTTTCTTGTCTATTCCCTTGGCCATTGGCAGCATCACCGCCGCGACGGCAATGATGAGCACAAGTCCGGCAAAACCTATCTTCGTGTCCTTGGGTATGGGTTTGCTTAGCATAATTTTAATCCTCTCTTTTAGTTTGCTCTTTGATTCAACAATACTTACGGTCGCCAAACTGAATCGTGGCTGCGAGAAGGCCTTCTCTGCGACGTCTATTAGCGTATCGCTGTAGTTTGCAGCAGCGCAGTTGAGGTGCGTCAGGACCATCTCATCTACCGCCTGTTCGCGGACACGCCGTATATACGCGTTCGCCGACCACACAAAAGGATTGTAAAAATAGAATATCTGGAGGATTGTCTGAAACAGATTGACCCACAGGTCGGCGCGTTTAACGTGGCTAAGCTCGTGCATCAGCACCATTGCCAGTTTCGAGCGGTCCATTTTTTCGAGAAGGCCCGTGGGTACTATAATCACGTGCCGAAATAGCCCGCACACGGCAGGACTGACCATATCGTTCGACAGTCGCAACTCCACGATGCCCTTGACGCCGATTCTTTCCTGGCAGTTATGAACCATATCGACCAATCGCTCTGACGCCGGCTTACTTTGGTTAATCAGCTTTTTTATTGATGCAATCCGCCGGATGAATCCTGCCAAAAGTGCAAGCACGCCAAAGAGCCAAGCAAGAAATATGCCCCCTTGCCAGTTTAGAGGAGTTGTTTCAATGAGTGCCGGCGATTCTGCTGCCCTGGAGATACGGCTTTCGGCAATGTCCTGCGGCGAATTTATGGGCCGGGTAAATTCGCTGTCCGTTTGAACCGGCATCGATGTGGTTGGTGCATAAACCGTTTGTATTTGTGGTTCCGGCAGCTTGGCTTGCGTTAGTTGGACCGAAAAATTTACGCCGGTCAAATACCCAATACCCGTCGGCAGCGATAGCGTCGTCGGCAAAACAAGTTTGATAAGAACAAGACTCCACAGGCAGTATCGCAGCGATGCTTTCACTCGCTTGCGAATCAAGATGTCAGCCAGAAAAAGCAAAGAAGTCAGCAGCCCGAATTGCACCAGCATCGTCAGCCCGTGCTGACAGAAGATTTCCCCCGCTTTATTGAGAATGCTGATAATAGTTCCCATAGTTCCGCCCTTTCCGAATTAAATTACCGTAAGGAGCTACTTGTTCCTTCCTGTTTTACCCACAATGCCCCTGAGCTCTTTCACATGCTCTTCCGAGATATTTTCGTTTTCGACTAAGAATTGAACCATCGGCGCAAGAGCTCCGTCGAATGCCCGGCTCAGCATCTTGCTGAATTCGCCTTTCGCCGCCTGGGTTCTGTTTATCTGCGAGCTGAAAAGCTGAAGGTTGCGGACCTTGTTTATTTTAAGCAAACCCTTATCGACCATCCGGTCCATCGTGGTCTTGACTGTGCTGTAAGCCCAGCCCCTTTCAGTGGCCAGCGCATCCTGCACCGTCCCCGCCGCACAGGGTTGATGTTCCCAGACCACTTTCATTATTGCCCACTCCGCCTCAGTCAGCTCGCCAAAAGCCGTCTTGTTTTTATCTTTTGAATTTCCTTTTTCGTTAACCATATATTGACCTCCATATATTCTACTGCGATAGAATATATTCGACATATGTAGAATATGTCAAGATAATTTTTGAGATTTTTCAAAAATATTTTTCACTCCCCCTCAAAATTTTTCTCGGGCCTAATGGCCGTTCATGTTTCTTTTTGGAATACCGCCGTTGTTTTTTGTAAACATAAACACAGAATCTACCCCAAATTGGCACGTTATAGGCCTTAATGCGGAATATAGCAATCCGGCCGCAGAGTATGCGTTGCAAAAAAACAACACAGTGATAAAGTGTGTCAGCGGGCTGTGTTATGGCCCCCGCCGCAAAAGATATGTAACCTTATCTATGCCAAATCGTTATGTCCTTCCTGTTTTATCATCTATCATCCTTGTGCTCACTGGCATAAAATTTGCTCCCATCTTTATCTTACCTTTGATTGTAAAATAATTGGGCGGGACGCTCAAAAACCCGTTGATTGGAGGAGTGGTGTCCGCCCGATTTAAAGATAGCCAAAATCGGCTCAGTCGATTTTGTTATCCTATAGATAAGGGGCGTTCCGGAGGAGGGACGCTCCTGTTTTTTTTACCTCTCCGTCGTGGAATCTCTTATAATCACCCGAGTATGGAACGGGCCGGCTACAGGATAATCGACGCGAATTTTAACCGGGCACGCGAGGCGCTGCGTGTAATTGAGGATTATTGCCGATTCAATCTCAATTGCGCCCCGCTGAGCGGCCGGGCAAAGGAGATGCGTCATCAGCTATCATCAGCAATCGCCCGTCTTAACGCCGGGCAGTTACTCGCGAGCAGAGATACGCCGGGCGACGTCGGCGTCGGGCAAACAATCGAAAAAGCTATTGGCAGGGCGGATTTGAAGGATTCGCTCACCGCGGCGTGTAAACGGCTGCCTGAGGCGCTTCGGGTCCTTGCGGAGACGTTACGAAGCGTTGAGCCGGGCATCGCCGACCAGATAGAACGCCTGCGATATGCCGGCTACACGCTCGAAAAGGATATTGCCCTGTTTGCGGATGCCCAAGGCAGGTTCAGCAAGGTTCGGCTGTATGTCTTAATAAGTTCAAATTTACCCACCAATATTTTTGCTCTGGCGGGTCAATGTATCGCGGGAGGGGTTGACTGTCTTCAGTTGCGGGCGAAAGATATTGATGCGGACAAATATTTTGCGATTGCCTGTGAATTTGTGAAGATGTGCAAAGACGCGGGGGTTATAAGCATTATTAATGACCGCGCTGATATTGCTATCGCCAGCGGTGCTGATGGAGTTCACCTGGGGCAAAATGATTTGCCTGTCGAGCAGGCACGCAAACTTCAGATGATGCCTATGATTTTTGGCAAGAGCACACATTCACTTACCCAGCTTAACTCGGCGGTTGCGGAGTTGCCGACGTATGTTTCACTTGGGCCTGTGTTTGCGACGCCGACCAAACCCGAAGCCAAACCGGTTGGCCTCGATTATGTTAAGCGGGCGTTACCTATTTTAACAGATACGGGTGTTGGCCACGTTGCTATTGGCGGCATAACCGAAAACAATATCGAGACCGTATTGGCAGCGGGCGCTCGGACTATCGCGGTCAGCTCGGCGGTTACCGCTTCACCGGACCCGAAGGCAGTTTGTAAAAAGCTGAAACAAAAAATCGCGGCATTTCTTGACAAGTAGTAATTTCGTAACTGCCGATGTACCCACGATTTGCCTCTCTTGTAAACGGAAGTGCCGAAACCAGCAGTAATTGCGAAACGGGGAGTTATCCACTTTGGTTTTGGCGGCCCGTTAAAACAGTTTGAGCTTTCTAACAATCAATATTTTACCCAGATTAAATATCTGGACTCAGCTTGCCCATTATGCCCCCCCTCTGTTGAATCGTAACTCCTTATCTATGCAATAGTTAGCATTTGCTCTGCAAACCCTCGCCTCGATATTTTGTTATTTTGACAACAAATAACGATACGACTGTTTTTCCTACTCGAATATAGGGTGAAAATTATCAACAAGTTATCCACATAGCCGGATTGTTAATAGATGCCTCCGATTTTCCTTAAAAGGGCTGCGATATGGAATGGTAGTTTTTGGGAAAATGCTATTGCGTAAGGCGGGACGAAACTTTTGGTTCGATTCTTGTGGCGGGGAATTGAAATACGCTTGATTAAAGCGGGGCAAAAGGGTAAAAGGTATTGCTGATTTTTGATTTCGGATTTCAGATTCAGTTTAGGAGAATGATAAATGTTCGCAGGTGCAATGACGGCGCTGATAACGCCTTTCAGGGACGGGCAGGTCGATTTTGATACGCTCGATGAGCTGATTGAGTTTCAAATCGAAGGCGGGATAGACGGTATTGTGCCGGTGGGGACGACTGGTGAATGCCCGACGCTCTCACACGATGAGCACAAAAAAGTCATTGAACGCGTGGTCAAAACCGTGGCGGGCCAGGTGCCTGTAATCGCGGGGGCCGGCTCAAATTCGACGGCTGAAGCAATCGAACTGACGGCATTTGCGAAAAAAATCGGCGCGGACGCGACTTTGCAGGTTGACCCGTATTACAATAAGCCGACACAGGAAGGTTTTTACCAGCACTTCAAAGCCATCGCCGAAGAAGTGGATTTGCCGATTATTCTGTATGACATCCCGGGCCGATGCGGCGCGGGGATGACCGTCGATACGATTGTGCGATTGTCGGAGATTGAAAATATCGTCGGGATAAAAGACGCGACGGGCCAGATGGACCACGTCAGCGAGATTGCGACGCGATGCAATATGACGATTCTTTCCGGCGATGACTCAATGACGCTGCCTATAGCCGCGGTGGGAGGCAAAGGCGTAATCAGCGTCGTGGCCAATGTCGCGCCGGCGGACGTAAAAGCGTTGACGGACGCGATATTGGAAGGCGATTTTACGAGCGCGCTGAAATGGCACAAAAAATTATTTGCGCTGAGCAGGGGAATGCTTTCGCTGGCGTCGAATCCTATACCGGTCAAAGCGGCGATGGCGATGCTGAACCTGTCGGATGAGGAAATGCGATTGCCCTTGGTGCCGATGGAAGAAAGCAAAAAAGCTATCTTAAGAAAAACTTTGCAGGAATACGGGCTGCTGAAATAAACCACAGATTACACTGATTTATTTTAGACGCTGATTGCGCGGGTTTCGCTGTTTTTTTATTTAGCCACAGATAGACACAGATTAACACTGTTTTTTTTAGCCACAGAGGGCACAGATTACACAGAGATTTTTTTAGACGCTGATTACGCTGATTTACGCGGTTTTTTTAGAATCTGTGTGGGCTGAAGCTCATCCTACGAGTTTTTTCTGAAGGTAAGGTAATTTGCATTCTGAAATGTAGAAACGTACAATACAGCACATAATGAATAAATTAGAAGTTTGTATATACTGCGGTGAAGCAAATAAGAAGTTCTGCAAAGCTCACATATTGCCCCGAAGTCTCGGTGCATTTGAAAACCAGCCCACATTATTGAACAAGATATGTGCCGAATGTGATACTGAAATAGGAAAATCCGAAGACCAGTTTACTCATAGCGGTCTTGCTGCACTACTACGAACACAACTTGGTTTGGCGGAGGATGAACAGAGGTCGCCATTCCGCAGACGTTTTGCAGGACAAGGTCCTATTGATATGAAAATAAATTACCTTGGCACCGATGGAGTTTTGCTGGAGCCAAGTAGTGTTGGCGACTGGAAACTGCCCCCAGCACTTCCTCTGCCGCAAATTCATTTTATCTATGCAGACGGGAATAAGAAGTGCATTAGGATTAATCCTGAATCGTTTACAGTTACCGACGTATTGCAGGCCATAGAAAAGAAAAGACCCAAACAGGTAATAGTATTAGGCGTGAATAACGAACAATATAAACACATTAGTGATGTCTTCCGGCAAGCCGGCATCCCTTTTTCCGGGGAGCAGGAAGTTCGTCCTCAGACAGACGAAGAGGTACTTCCAGTATTGGCGACCGGAAATTTCATTTATGATAAACGATATTTACAAGCAATAGCCAAGATTGGATTTCATTATTACCTGGGAATGAACTTGGGCAATTGCTACTTGGATGGGTCAGAAGATGTATTTAATCTTGTGCGCCGATTCATACGTTATGGAGAAGGCGATCCTGAAGCGTTTGTGAAACAGCAAAAGGGGTACTTTGTTGACAATCTTCGCAATGGATGGAGACCGCCATATTACGGACACATTTTCAGGGCAGATGTTAGCAATAAGTGCATTATGGTAAAAGCTCAGTTTTTCGTTGGTCCAAATATTGAACCTCCCTACTATGAGGTCTTGCTCTGCCAAAAACCTTTTATTGTAAACATCCGGCCAACTATATTTGGGCATAACTATGAGTATATAGAGCCAGATAAACGGAATCAGTTCGCAGGCACAATACATCAGTTGGGAGTAAATAATCGGATTATCATTCCGCCCTAATTTCAGTAATATCATTTTCGTTGAGAATAACCAAGGACAGTTACCTATTTCCTTGAAGTCATCGACGGGAAAATTTGCAATCGAAATAACAGCGTACAACCTTTCGACTGGTTCGACTACGCTCAGGACGGAGTAGCAGCTTCCGGGAAGTTGAGATGGGCGAACGCGCCGTGGTATTTCTTGGCGGCCTCATCGTATGCTTTTGCGGCGTCGATTTCGGATTTGAAGCGGCCTAAATATATTTTTTTGCCATGGACCTGGATGTGAGTGACCCAGCGGCTGCTGGTTTTCTCCCAGCAAAGTCCTACAAAGCGCGATGCGGTTTTCGATTTGGTCTTTCGCCTGTTGCAGGTATTTTGAAAGTGAGTGGCTAACCTGAGGTTGGCCCTTCGATTATCGAGGGTGTCGCCATTTTCGTGGTCAACCAAAAGGCCTTTAGGGGCATTCATAATTTCCCTGTGCAGGCGCCGGGTTGTTATCTTAGCCCCTATTTTTGTGCTTCTTACGGCGTAAACAGTCGATCCCTGTCCGCCCATTATCCATTTGAAGGCACAATAGCGGTAATAATCCTGTACATCGAGGATTGTAAATTCGCCCTCGCCGAGGAAAATTTTGCGAAAGGAATAGCCGAATTTCCATTTGCGATAAACTATTACAGGCCAGGCGCAGATTTTGTCCAACCAACTCGGTATCCCAATTGTTAAATTGACTTTCATAATCCTCTCCCCTCTTACAGATGACGGAGGACAGACGACAGAAGACAGATTGGCCGTCCTCCGACCTCGGGCAATCGTCCTCAGAACCACATGGTCCCTCTATATATAGGGTGAAATTGCACGGGTTTTAAGTAGTTACGAAACAATTATTTTGTGACCAAAATCGGTAAGTCCTTACAATTCAAGGAGTAAAAAAAATTTAGAAAATCTCCAGATTTTTTTAGACACTTGCGTGCTTTTTGCGAATCATAGTGAGGCAGCAGGGATTCTATTTTGCCTATTTTGACATCGCGACGAAGTTTACTTGCCGTAAATCTTATCTGGGTCGAAGACCTTTTCGGCGACAAATTCGAGTTGTTCCGTAGTCCCTTTTTTCAGAGCGCGGTAGAAACAGGACTGGTAGCCGACGTGGCACTGGCCCGAATCGACGGTAACTTTGAGGATGATGCAATCCTGGTCGCAATCGACGAGGATTTGGCTGACCTTCTGGACGTGGCCTGATTGTTCGCCTTTTTTCCAGAGTTTATTGCGGCTCCTGCTGAAATAGGTTCCGCAGCCGGTTTTGATGGTGTAGTCGAGGGCCTCGCGGTTCATATAGGCGACCATCAGGATTTCGCCCGTTTTGGCGTCCTGTGCGATGGCGGGAATAAGGCCATTCGCATCGAATTTCGGCGTCAGTTGTGTGCCCAGCTCTATTGTTTTGTCGGCAGCCACGATTATTTCTCCTTCAATATGTAAATCTTGCCGGAAAGGGTTTTAACCGTTATCATCTTCTAAAACAAGTGTTTTACGCTGAAAGCAGGCAAATGGGCGAGCAAAAAAAGACCACTACACAAAAACTGTTCTTTTTTTTACGAATCGGGTTTGTAGCAGCCGCGATAGTGGCGGTAACAATCTGGGTATCGCAGAACAATCGATACGTGATTTTAGGCAGTAGTTTTGCGAAGATGGGGCCGTGGTTTTTCGCCGGGATAGTGGGGGCATTTGTCGTAAGCCAGGCAATTTTAGCGTCGCGGTGGTGGCTGCTTCTGCGGACGCAGGGGATTCATATTAATATCTGGGCGGCGATTCGGCTGCACTTTCTGGGGCTTTTTTACAATAACGCGATGCCCGGCTCGGTCGGCGGCGATTTAATTCGGGCGTGGTATGTTACCAAGCACACAGAGAAGAAATTCGAAGCCGTGCTGAGCATATTTGTTGACAGGTTCGTAGGGCTGTTAAGCTCTTTGATAATGGCGGGCTTTTGCTATTTCGTTTTATTGCGAGACGTAAACCTTGGGGTAAGCCAAAAGGCGGCATCAGGCATTTTGAAGTGGGCAGTGATTGCTATCGCGGCGCTGGCAATTTTAGCTGCGGTGATACCGGCGGGAAGAAAACTGGCGGCCATAGTATATCAGCACTTAGTAACGTTTGCCAAAAAGCTCTGGACGGCAGCGGTTTTGTATGGCAGCAACCCGTTGACCATACTCGCGGCATTCGGGCTGACGTTTTTGCTTCAGGGAATAGTCATAACGGGTTTCTGGCTGATTGGCCGACAAATAGGTATAGAGGCGGGGTTGAAATACTATTTCGTATTTTTCCCGCTGACGTGGGGCTTGGGGGCGATACCCGTCAGCGTTGGCGGGGCTGGGGTTGTTGAAGGGGGGCTTGCGGGGCTGTTTGTGCTGGCCGGGGTGGGAGCAGAGCAGGCGCTGGCGATTGCGCTTTGTCAGCGGGCGGTGTGGATAGTCGCGGCGCTGCCGGGGGCGTGGATACACTGGACGGGCAGGCATTTGCCGAAAGAGATGCAAATTGAGCCAGGCGAGAATTGATGTTTAATACCAGGCGAGAATTGAGAATTGATGTTTAATAATTGACAAAGGGGTAACGAACAAGCATGGCAAAGGGACGATTCAGAGGATATTTTTTACGCGGGCTTGGGGTATTGCTGCCGACGGTCCTGACGATATGGCTGATTTTGTGGGGGTTTAACTTTATCAATGATAAAATCAGCGTTCATATAAAACATCTCATAATTTTTGTGATAACACTGGCCGGGGGGTCGGAGACAATACTGGCGAATTTCTGGATTAGCTGGTTTTTATCGATAGCCGGGTTTTTGATTGCACTAGGAATCGTGTACATAGCGGGAATCGTTTTAGCCAGCGTGCTGGGCAGAAGTATTTGGCAATATGTCGAACGACTGATGGCGAACATTCCCCTGTTAAAACAGATATATCCTTATATCAAGCAAATGACGGATTTCTTCTTCAAGCAGGAAGAAACCAAAAAGATATTTTCAAGGGTGGTTGCCGTCGAGTATCCGCGTAAAGGAATCTGGTCGGTAGGGTATGTTACGGGCAGCGGCATCAAAAAGATTGTTGAGGGGCAGAACAGGGAGTTTGTTACGGTCCTGATACCCACCGCACCGACGCCCTTTGGCGGTTTTCTAATAATTGTTCCGAAAGAAGAAGTTGTGGATTTGAATATGTCAATCGAAGAGGCCCTGAGGTTTATACTCAGCGCCGGGGTGATAGTTCCCGGCGAACAAAACGCTGCCCAATCGCCCGCCGGAAGCGAGTAGATTATGCGTGAAATTGGGAGGGGCTTGTGTATAATAAGCTGGCCGGCGGTGGCCGGGCTATAAGTGATTTAATTGTAAAGAAAAGGAGAACTGCCTTGTTATTCAGGATTAGCGGCAAACACACTGAAGTCCCGGAAAGCGTAAAAAACTATGCCGAGGAAAAAACCGACAAGTTACCTAAATTTTACGACGTCATCAACCAGATTGAGGTCATTGTTGACGGCAAAGAGGGAAGCAAGGAGGCAGGCAATATCGCGGTGGAAATTATCGCCAGGGGAGAACGCAAGAAAATTTTCGTGGTAAAGGAAAAAGGCAACGACGTTTACGCCTGCATCGACCTGGCGGCGCACAAGCTGGAGCAGCAGCTCAAAAAGACCAAGACCAAAGAGCGGGACGAAAAAAAGCACAGGGCCCGCTAAAGTTCTGCGTTTTTCAGCCGATATGGTGCAGACAATAAAAACTTATGGGTGCGTTTTAGGAAGGACGGTATGAAGTTTGCGGATTTTGTTTGTTTTGAGGCGGTCATCCCGGAGCTTGAGTCAAAGGACAGGGATGGAGCCATAACGGAGCTTGTGGCGGCGCTTGACAAGGCGGGCCGGCTCGGGAGGGGCAACTGCGACAAAATAACGCGCGCCGTAATCAAAAGGGAAAACGAGGCAAGCACGGGAATGGGCAAGGGAATAGCCGTTCCTCACGTCAAGCACAAGGCGGTCAAGGATGTCATCGCCGCGGTGGGCCAGAGCAGCAAAGGCATTGATTTCGCCGCGCTGGACAAGCAGCCGGTGTATTCGGTTATTCTGCTGTTAAGCCCCGTTGAAGACCCCGACAAACACCTGCAGGCAATGGAGCAGATTTTCAAACACCTTCAGCAGGAAAAATTCCGCAAATTCCTGAGGCAGTCACAGACGACCGCCCAGATTGAGGACCTGTTGAAGGAGGCGGACGTTAATCCGTCCCTGTGAATTTTGTGATACAACCAGGCCGGTGATATCTGAATGGATGCTCAACAGTGCAAAATACAGTTTGCGAACTTGAAGTTGAAATAAAAAACGCGGATGGGCTTCATATGCGGCCCGCGATGCAGTTTGTAGATACAGCCAGCAAGTTTCAGTCGTCGGTAAACGTCAGCAAGGACGACACAAGCGTGGACGGCAAGAGCATTATGCAAATGAGCATGCTCGCGGCGACATGCGGAACGCGGCTGAAAATCAAGGCCGAGGGTGCGGACGCGGCTGAGGCGGTTGAGGCGCTTCGAGAGCTTGTTGAGGTAAAAAAATTCGGCGAGCCGACACCCGAGGAAAAGAGTCGGCAGGCGAAGTGATCCCGGTCAACAATGGAAATAAAAAAAGGCGTAGCCGTTTCGCCGGGAATTTCAATCGGTAAGTGCCTCGTTATCGACGCAGAGGATTACCGGATTCCAAGGCGACTTATTGAGCCGTCGCAGCGACTGACGGAAACGCAGCGGGTGCGCAACGTTTTCAAGGACGCCATCGAGGAGCTGACAAAGCTTCAGGCCGAGCAGGAGGAAATCGAAGGGCAGAAGATGAAAGACATCTTCGCGGTTCACCTCAGCTATCTTCGGGACCGCACTCTTCGCAAGAAAATAACCGATATGATAACCGCCGAATCGGTTACGGCCGAGTTTGCCGTTTCCAAGACGCTGCGTGATATCGCCTCTCATTTTGCCAAGGTAAAAGACACCTACATAAGCGAGCGGGCTGCCGACATATATGACATCGAACACCGGTTACTGCGAAATCTCGTCGGAGGCAAGCGGCAGGACATCGCGGCCCTGAAAGAAGAAGCGATTGTTGTAGCACGCGAGCTTAGCCCCACGCAAACGGCGAGTTTCAATAAAGAATACATCAAGGGCATCGCCACCGGCGCGGGAGGCAGAACAAGTCATACGGCGATTGTCGCAAGGTCGCTTGGTATCCCAGCGGTGGTCGCGGTGGAAGACATCACCGAAAGCGTAAACGCGGGCGACACCGTTATAATTGACGGCAACCGGGGCATTGTCATCGTAAATCCCGATGACAGCACGATACAGCAATACCTCGAATATGCCGTCGAATACACCGAGCTGGAACATCGACTTGACACTATAAGAGAAAAACCAGCCGAGACGCGAGACGGAGTGCGTGTGACGCTGTTCGGCAATATCGAGTTCCCCGATGAGGCACAGGGCGTCCTTCAAAAAGGCGGCGAGGGTATCGGGCTTTACAGAACGGAATTTTTGTATCTTAACCGCGATACCGAGCCGACGGAGCAGGAACATTACGAGGCCTACTCCAAAACGGTTGCGGTCTTCAAATCCAGGCCGGTTGTATTAAGAACGGTGGACCTGGGAGCGGATAAATACACGCAGAGCAGACGTTACGCCCGCGAGCCGAACCCATTCCTGGGACTGCGTTCGATACGATATTGTCTTCAAAACCTGACGATGTTCAAAACCCAGCTTCACGCCATTATGCGAGCGTCGGTCCTGGGCGACCTTCGGATAATGTTCCCGCTCATAACCAACCTGCAGGAGTTGATGCAGGCCAAAATGGTCCTCGGCGACGTGATGGAAGACCTCGACGAAGAGGGAATCCCGTATAACAGAAAAATCAAGGTCGGTATTATGATTGAGACGCCCGCGGCGGCACTTACGGCGTCGATGCTGGCAAAAGACGTTGAATTTTTCAGTATAGGCACAAACGACCTCACTCAATATACGTTGGCGGTTGACAGGGGCAACGAGCTTGTCTCAACGTTGTATTCATCGGTTGACCCCGCGGTCATTCGGCTTATCAGGACAGTGATTCAGGATGCGCACAAGGGGCGGGTGGAGGTCAGCGTATGCGGCGAGATGGCCTCAGAGCCGGAATCAGTGATGCTGCTGCTCGGCCTGGGCATTCGCAAGCTGTCAATCGCCGCGCCGATGATACCTGAAATAAAACAGATTATTCGCTCAGTCACGGTAGAGGAATGCAATAAAGTCGCCAGAAAGGTTCTGGGGATGAATTCTGAAAGACAGATATCCAGCTTCCTTCGTGACGCGGCCAGAAAGATATTGCCCGAAGCGTTCTAAGCAGGCAAATGCCGGTTTTGAACGTGCAGGGCCCCGTTAGAAAAAATCGTGATATAGAAGTTTCCAATAAATCGCGGATTTCTAACGGGGCGGGCTATGAAAAATTGGAAAACAGATGTTGGTTGTAATTAGATTCCGAATAGGAGGAAGTTTGCGATTTTTGTCGCACGTGGAGACGATGCGCGTTTTCCAGCGGGCCTGTGTGCGGGCGGGGGTGCAAATCGCGTATAGCCAGGGGTTCAATCCGCATCAGCGAATGTCGCTTGTCCCGCCTCGAAGCGTCGGTGTCGAATCAGATGATGATATGCTATGCCTGTGGCTCAAGGAGGGCCAGACGGCAATCGATGTCGAATCGCTGAAAGACGAGTTGTCCGCCCTTGGCGAGACCTCACCTGTTCCTAAGGGACGAGGTGGGCCGTCCGCCTGTGGCGAGACCTCGCCATCCCTTAGGGATGGCGGGGCCGGCATCGAAATCATTTCCGTAGAAACCAGCGAGGCAAAAAAGATTCCTGAGCCGATTTCAGCAAGATACGTTCTGAAGGTGCAGAGCCATAAAATTGATGACGGGGTCAGGAAATGTATTACGGATATGCTGGCAGGCGATAAAATTGTGGTGAACCGTCGCGCTGGCGAGAACTCAAGAACCAAAGCCGTTGATGTAAGGCCTTTTCTGGAAACAATCAAATGGGAACCGTCCGCCGAAGCCGGGGCTTCGGCGAGACCTCGTCATCCCTTAGGGATGACGGGGGGGGAATTTACAGTTGACTGCAAAATTAGTCCGGCAGGCACGATACGCATTGACGAAATTCTCGGTTTGCTGCAATTGAAAACCGCTGATTTAGCGGGGCCGGTAAGGCGCACAAGCGTGCAGTGGAAAGGTATTTAACAGCAATTACGAAATCGATTATTTTTATTAAAAAAAGTTTGTGAAAGAGAAAGACAAAACAAATGCCAAGAGAAATGCTTATTAATGTGGCCGAGAGCGAAGAATGCCGCATAGCGGTTATGGAAGACGGTTCGCTCGAAGAACTATACGTGGAGCGGGCAAGCTCCACAAGATATGTGGGCAACATATACAAGGGCAGGGTTGTCAACGTCGAGTCGGCGATTCAGGCGGCCTTCGTGGATTTCGGGACCGGCAAAAACGGCTTCCTGCACATCAGCGACCTGCACCCGCGTTACTTCGCGGGCAAATCCGCCATCGACACCGAGGAAATCGGCAAGCGGCGGTCGCTCAACGAGCGCAGACCGATTCAGTCCTGCCTGCACAAAGGTGATGAGGTAGTGGTGCAGGTTACGAAAGAAGGAATGAATACCAAGGGGCCGACGCTGAGCACCTATCTTGCGCTGCCCGGTAAATACCTGGTTATGATGCCCTGGATGGAAAAATCGGGCGTTTCCCACAAAATCGAGGACGAGCAGGAACGGATTCGGCTGCGAACCCTCTTTGAGCAGAGCAATCCCCCGAAAGATATCGGTTTTATTATCCGGACAGCCGCACAGGGAAGCTCGAAGCGGGACATACAAAATGATATGAAGTACCTGCGGCGTCTCTGGGCCGCGATTGAAAAAAGAATTTCAGGCGCCAAGATACCCTCCGAATTGTATCAGGAATCGGACCTGGTCATCAGGACGTTGCGTGACATTTTCAATAACGACATCAGCAGGATAATGTGCGATTCCGAAAGTATGGTTAAGCGGATTCGCGACTTTTTGTCGATAGCGTCGCCTCGTCTCAAACAGCGAGTGGTATATTATGACGGCAAAGAGCCGTTGTTTCACAAATACAAAATTGAGCAGGAAATCGCCAAGGTCCACTCGCGGGTCGTGCCCCTCAAAACGGGCGGGTCGATTGTCATCGAGCAGACCGAGGCGCTGGTCGCAATTGACGTCAACAGCGGCAAATTCCGCAAACACTCGGAAGCCGAGGAAACCGCTTTCAAAACCAATATCGACGCAGCCGAGGAAATCGCGAGGCAATTGCGCCTGCGCGACCTCGGCGGTCTCATTATCTGCGACTTCATCGATATGCGAAGCCCAAAGCATCGCAGGGAAGTGGAAAAGGTCTTCAGAATCGCAACCAGGCCTGACCGCGCAAGGTCCCGGGTTCTGCACATAAGCAGTTTCGGCCTCATCGAAATGACCCGGCAAAGGATGCGGCCTTCGCTGCAATCCAGCACGTACCTGGCCTGCCCGAACTGCGGCGGCAGCGGCTACGTAAAAAGCCACGAATCGTGCGCGATTGAACTTATCCGGCTGCTTCACCTGGCTTCCTCAAAAGAGACGGTCAAAAAAGTTGAGCTGTTTGTCTCGAACGAAGTGGCGGATTATCTCCAGAACGAAAAAAGAGCGGCGATTGCGCATATTGAACAGACCAGCAATAAGCGGGTTATTATTCATTCGTCACCCGAATATGCCGGCGAACGGTCTGAAATTGTCTGTTATAACGATAGAGGCAGCGTGGTCAAACTATAGCGCCGCCGCATATCGGGTACCGCGGTAGATATTGACGGTGAGCGGCATTTCAGCGATACTTATAGCCCGGTTGGATATTTAAGGGTTTCCATAAAATGAAATTTGACCTTGATTACGCTCGGCAGGTAATAGACAGCGAGAGTAAGGCCATAAAAGGCCTCGCGGATACAATCGGCCCGGATTTTGAACGGGCGGCGGGGATGATTTACAACTGCTCCGGCTCGGCAATAGTCAGCGGAATCGGCAAGGCGGGCATCATTGGCCGCAAAATCAGCGCGACACTGGCATCGACCGGTACGCCAAGTCATTTCCTGCACCCCGCGGAAGCGGTGCACGGCGACCTCGGCCGGCTGCGAAAAGAAGATATAATTCTCGTCCTCAGCTACGGCGGCGAAACCGAAGAGGTTGTCCGCCTGATTAACCTCGTCAAACAATCCCAGATTCCGCTCATTGCTATTACCGGCGAAAAGGAGTCCACCCTCGCCAAATACAGCGACGTAGTTCTCAGTATGGGCAAGCTCACTGAGGCCTGCCCGCTGGGAATAGCGCCGAGCGTATCAACAACCTGTATGCTTGCGCTGGGCGACGCCCTTGCGTTAACGGTAATGAAAGCCAGGAACTTCAGCGTTGAGGACTTCGCGAGGTTTCATCCGGGCGGCTCGCTCGGCACAAAACTGATGACCGTTGAGCAATCGATGATGTTCAGGCCCGGCGAAAAACTGCCAATAGCAGCCGGTTCGGACACAATAGAAAAAATTCTTAAAAATACCAGCGAAGTGAAACGACACGGTGCGATAATGGTCATTGATAAACAGGGCAAGCTTGCCGGGATAATCACAGACGGGGACATACGCCGGCTGATGACAAAATACGGCCCTGCCGGTTTCGATATGAAGGCCTCCGACGTTATGACCAAAAACTGCAAAAGAGTTCGCCTTGACGCACTGGCGGCGGAAGCAACAGCTATTTTCCACAAACACAGGATTGATGAGCTGCCCGTCGTGGACGCGGACGACAAGCCGGTGGGGCTTATCGACGTGCAGGACATTGTAACAATCAAAGTTGTCGGGTGAACCACGTTAGAAAAAAATCGTAATACGGAACTTTATGACCCGCCTTGCCGAAGACGGCGAGTCGAGGCGGGTAAATCGCAGCTTTCTAACGGGGTTAGAAAAAATGGTAATACATAAATTTCCAATAAATCGCAGATTTATAACGGCGCAGGCCTGACAAAAAGATAATATTGAGAAAGAGCAAAAAATAAAATGCTGCTGCATTCGAGAAGGTTCACAATCTGGCTCGTTTCATTCCTGGCGGTGCTGGTCGTGTATTTTATCTACAACCGCGTAAGCAGGACCCCGACTATACCAACGGACATAATGTTGACGCCTGCCGGACAGCTCGCCGACGTGCGCGATTCAAATAGCAACATAGGAAAAGTCGGAGATGTCGGCGTCGGTGTAATTAAAAACGCGCGCTATACAACGCTTAACGACCAAAAACAGGTCGAAAGAGAGTTCGGATTCGAGGAGCTTCTGCACCAGGACGGCAACGACTGGGAAATCGAAAAGCCCTATATGAATATCTATCGCCGAAGTTTCAACTGCTCGATTACGGGCGAGCGGGCAAAAGTCGCCGTGGAAATCGCGGGCGGCCGGGTAACACCCAAACAAGGTATGCTGATGGGCAACGTTACTATCCGGATTTTGCCCAGGCAAAAAGATGCCGCCGGCGAAATGACTATTTATCTTGATGATATTGCTTTTTCCGCGGACAAGTCACTTTTTTCGACGGCAGGCCCAATCGAGCTTGTCTCTGAAAATGTCCGGATGACCGGCACAGGCGTGGAAATTGTTTATAACGGCGACGACGAGCGTCTCGAACGTCTGCAAATAACGAACCTGCAGAGCTTGCGTATAAAAAAATGGTCACAGGGAACGGTTTTGCGGTCAACGCCGGATGCCGACGCAAATAATCAAAAACAAAAAAGCGAAAACGAACAAGCGTCCAAACACGGAAAATACTACCAATGCACGCTCGATAAAAACGTCAGGATTGAAACCCCCAACGAACGACTGCTCGCCGATGCCCTTTCGATAAATGATATCTTTGAACCGGGCGGCCCGGCTGGAGAGGGCGGAAAAGAAGCGACACCCGATGACAACGCCATCCCTGTCCAGAGCAGCAACAAACCCCAGGCAGCCGTTTCGGATGAATCACCGAGCGATATCTCAATCACCTGCGACGGCGGTATCATAGTTACCCCGATGGACGCCTCAGCCGATAGAAAACAGCCCAAACAGCGAACCACTTACGCCGAGATTATCGCCCAGCAGGATGCCAACGCCTCCCCCGTCGGCAAAACCACCTTCAGGGGCGCAAATGTCACCTACAGTGCGATAACGGGCGAGGCAGTCGCAATCGGGCCTTCAAGCATTGCGTTTGACGTGAACCAGAAAACAGAGGACGGCGCAGGCAAACCGGGAACCGTCAGAATGACCTCCCGCCGACGGGCCGCGTTCTCGCCCGCCTCGAACAAAAGCATATTCGAAGGCGACTGCCGCTGCACCATATCGCAGGAACAGGGCAAAATACTTCAGCAGTATATAGTCATGTCAGACAAGCTCGAAATCGACCTGGTGAAGAAAAATACGAACAAGGACTACGGGCCTTCAATGGATGTTAATCGCATGATTGCTACTGGCCCCAACACGCACTTAGCCAGCACAAAAAAAACGGTTCGACTTAGCTTACCGCAGGCTGGTTCGACCCCTTCGACAAGCTCAGGGCAGGCAAGCTCACCGCAGGCGGGTTCGACAAGCTCACCGCAGGCCGGCGAGAAGATGTTAACGGGGATGGAGCTTAAATGCACCTCGCTTAATTACGATACAACCGACGGCAATTTTTTCGCGACGGGGCCTGGCCTGATAAAAGTGGATAATTCGCAGACCGATGAGCCGCAGAACAAACTGGCTAAGTTCAGCTTGCGGCGAAAATGTTACGCCCTTTTGCGAAACTTCGATTCGCTCGCCTACGCAGGCCAAAGCAAACACTTGACCGCCGACAAGAAAAGCGGCTCTCTGCTCGTTGATTATTTCCCGCTCGTAGAAGGTCGCGGCAACGAAAAGGTCTCTATAACCGCATCGCATGTCGAGGCGGATATCGCAGAAATACCGACCGGGCGAATGGAGCTGAAAGACATGCTGGCAAAAGGCGCAGTTACTTACGAAGACAAAGACACGCAGGTCATAGGCAGCGATTTTATCTATGACGCCAACACCGCTATGATTGATATTCGCGGCGACAAAGTCCATCCGTGCAATTTCAACGGCGCAATCATCGACGCCGTGCGGTACGATACGAAATCCGGCAAGTGGAACACACGCCTCAAAGGCCCCGGCGCGATAAGATAATTAAGAGCAGATAGCGTGAAGTTCGGCTATGGACAGTTCGTTTAGATGCTCAATAACCTTGTCAGCGGGTTTTAAGTGTTCGGCGGCGTAAGTGTTGGTGATGGCGACCGTTCGCATACCCGCGGCCTTGGCGGCCTCAAGACCCCAGTGCGAATCCTCAATCACAACGCAATTTTCCGGTTTGATTGACTTGTGCAGCTTTCCGCCACACGAATGGCGGACAAGTTTATTGAGCAGTTTCAAAGCCAGCAGGAAACCTTCAGGGTCGGGCTTGCCTCTTTCAACCTGTTCGGCTGAAACAACAACATCAAAATAATTGCGCAACCCTGCGCTTTTGAGAATCGTCTCGATTTCAGGCAGCAACGCGCCGGAGCAGATTCCAATCGGGATTTTATTGCCGGCGAGCATATTAAGAAACCCAGGCACGCCTTCGATTATGCCCGCCCCGTTAGGAACCTGCGATTTATCGGAAATTTTTGTATTACGATTTTTTCTAACGGGGCCCGCCTCGGTCGCTGCCATTTCTTTGAAGAGATTCGCCTTTTCGCCAAGCAATTTTTCGAACTGCTGATTTGATAAAGAGAGCTTTCCCTCTTTATCAACAATTCGCAGAAGCTCCTGGTCCGAAAGCCCGAGGAACCTGTCATAGTAATCGCGGATTGATAACTGGTAATTGAATTTGGTCAGGACGCGGTTGAACGCCTGATAGTGCAGTTTTTCGGAATCCACGAGGACGCCATCGAAATCAAATATAACAGCTTCGAGCATAGCAACACCTTTGGCCACAGAGTTTTTTAGCCACAGAGATTATTAGCCACAGAGGGCACAGAGGTCACAGAGAAAAAAGTAAACAGTGTTAATCCGTGTAAATCCTCCTACGCTGAAGCTACGGAGGACAGGTCCGTGTCTTAAAAAAACTGTGTCAATCCGTGTCTGTTTCATTATTGTTCGGGGACGGGGCCAATCAGGGCGGCAAAGTCCGTGAACGAGGATTTGTCGCCTGAACATATTAACTGGATAAGCGCCGCGTTTTTCGGCGAGTTTTTAGAGATGAACCGCCTGGCGACAAGGGCTTTGCGTTTTTTCATCGGCATCGTCTGCTCTTTTGCTTCGCCTGAGTCCGCCACACGGACGGCGGACAAGTCCTCGACGGCAACGTCCATCTCGACCTTCGAGCTTGCGTAGTCGCAGAACAAGTACCCCACGATTAAATCCATCGCGATATCAACCAGGGGCCTGCCGTAAAGGTCCATAAATTCCGCACCCTGCTGTTTGACAAACGCGACAGCCGAGAATAGTTGTTTTGTACCTTCAGCTAATTTGTCGAGAAGGTCTTTCAATTCGGGGTCATATTCTTTCTGCGCGAGTTCCGCGAGATACTTTTCCGCTGTGCCGCTGCAAACGCCGCGCACCGCCGCGACAATTTGCAATTGAGAAGTGCCTTCGTAAATCGTCGTGATTCTTGCGTCGCGTGTGTGCCGCTCGACCGCGTAGTCGCGCATATAACCCGAACCGCCGAGGACCTGGAGTGAGTCGTAGCAGACGCGGTTTGCCATCTCCGAGCATACATATTTGCTCATCGGCGTCAGCATCGACGCGAGCCGGTCAAATCGGCGCGATTGCTCTTTCAGTGATTTTAGTTTCCCTTTATCCGCGGGCGGGTTTAATTCGAGCTGCCTTTCAAAGCAAATATTTATATCGACAACACGGGACGTTTCGTAGAGCATCGCTCGTCCCGCCTCAATCGCGATTTTCATATCAATCAGCAGGTCGCGGACGGCAGGCAGCTTTTGTATTGCCATGCCGAATTGTTTCCTGCTCGACGCGTAATCTCTCGCCACGCGATACGCGGCCTCTGCGATACCCAATGCCTGCCCGGCAATGCCGATACGCGCGCCGTTCATAAGCGCCATAACGTAGGTAACTAATCCCCGCTGTCTTTCGCCGATTAACTGGCAGGGAGTGTTGTCGAAGAATATTTCGCAGGTGGGGCTGCCGTGAATGCCTAACTTGTCTTCGAGCCGGCGGATATGCACGGTCGGGCCTCTGTCGCATACGAACAAGCTGAGTCCCAGTCCGCCCGAGCGGTCCGGCTCGCTGCGAGAAAGGACAAGAAGGACCTCGCCGCAGCCATTGGTGATAAATCGCTTCACGCCGTGCAACAACCAGTTGCCGTTGTTATCCTGGAACGCCCGTAATTTGACCGCCTGCAAATCCGAACCGGCATCCGGTTCAGTAAGCACCATCGCGCCTGTAATCTTGCCCGCAGCAAAATCATGCAGGTATTTTTGTTTGATTTCCTCCGACGCGAATGCTTCGATTGTCCCCGCGATACCCTGCAACCCAAATATATTCATAAGCGAGGCGTCGGCACGCGAGACGATTTCGGTCGCCATCGAATAGACAAGATTCGGGAAATTCAGCCCGCCGAAACGATGAGGCAATGTAAAGCCCATCACCTCCGCCTTGGCTAATTTATCCATTGACTCCGCGATTCCTTTGGCGTAACTCACTGAGCCGTCGGCGTTGAGGGTACTGCCTTCCCTGTCAACCGATTCGGCACGCGGCGCGATAAAGTCGCCGCTCAACTGACCTATAGAATCGAGAACCATCTCATAATTACGTATCGCTTCATCGATGTTGGCGGGCGCGGAATCGAACTGCGAAGCGAATTTGAAATCCTCTTCGCACAATTTGGCAAGAGCGCCCAGGTCCATGTGTTTAAACAAAAATCGTATGTCGTCGTTATCAGCGTAAAAATTTGGCATCGTTATTTACCTTCGCCTATAGCTTCCTTGAATCCCTTTTCCTTGATTGCCTTTATCATTTTCGGGACGACCTCGTTGAGGTCGCCGACGATTTTGTAATGTGCCACGTCAAAAATCGGCGCCTGCGGGTCGTTGTTGATTGCGACGATTTTCTGACTCTGGTTCATACCTGACTGATGCTGTATAGCGCCGCTGATTCCCACCGCGATATAAAGCGATGGCCTGACGGTCATGCCCGTTTGGCCCACCTGGTGGTCGTGGTCGATGAAGCCGAGGTCAACTGCCGCCCTGGTTGCCGCTGGCGCGCCGCCCAGACAATTCGCCAAATCCCAGATTAGCCGGAAGTTATCCCTGCTGCCTACTCCCGCGCCGCCCGCCACGATAATTCTCGCTGCCTTGAGGTCAACCTTCTTTGTCCGGGTATGCTCTTCGAGAATCTCGATAGGCAGTTCCTCCGGGGACAATTGTACCTTTTCAGTGATTACCTGCCCCTTCCTCGCCGTATCGGGCGTTGGCATTGCCATCACGCCCTCGCGGACGGTTGCCATCTGGGGCCAGCGGTCATAATTGATAATCGTGGCAATGATATTGCCGCCGAACGCGGGCCTGATTTGGAAAAGCAGGTTTTTGTGCATTTGGCCATCGGTTGTCTTGTGGTCGCCGATTTGTAAATCGGTGCAGTCCGCCGTCAAACCCGCCTTGGTCACACTGGCGATTCTCGGGCCCAAATCTCTGCCCACCGCCGTCGCACCGTAAATCACAATCTGCGGCTTGTATTTGTGAATCAGGTCGTAAATGATTTTGGTGTAGCTGTTCGCCTGGTAATGCTCCAAAAGGGGATGCTCAGCAAGATAAACCTTATCTGCTCCATACTGAATCAACTTCTTCGCAAGCCCTTTTACGTTATCGCCCAGCAGCATCGCACCAAGCTGGACGCCAAGAATGTCCGCCAGATGCCGACCCTTGCTCATCAGCTCAATAGGCGTATCTTCCAGCAGGCCGCCGTGCTGTTCCGCGAATACCCAAACTTCACCCTGTCTGTTTACGTCAATCATTTTTTTCTCGTAGTCCTTTATGCGATGATTTTATCTTCGAGAAGTTCGTGAATCATACCAGCCAGCCCGTCGTCCGTCGGCTCAATCGATTTTGTCTCTTTGGCGGCCAGCACCACGCTTTGAATCCGGTGAACTTTTGTCGGCGAGCCGCTCCTGCCGCACCACGTCAAATCCGCTTTCAGCAGGTCGAGATTCCATTGCTCTATGAGCAGCCCCTTCTTGTCCATCTCGCTGCATTTTTGCACGGCCAGCTCTTTTATCTCGTCTGCGCCGGCGTGAGGATTTTCGGCTTTTATCTTCTGCTCAACCCCCGCGGGCGTCATCGCGGCCTTGTATTTCATCATCTTTTTTGCCGCCGCAATTCTCGGCACGTTGGCCTCTCCTGTTACCGTCAGCAGGACGGGCAACTGCGTCTTGACCTTTTGCCAGCCGTTGCCAATGTTGCGCTGAGCAGTTATCGTCCGCCCTTCGATTTCGACGGGCTTTTCAACATAGGTAATTTGCGGTATTCCCAGTTTTTCCGCCAATTGAGGCCCAACCTGTGCGGTATCGCCGTCAATCGCCTGCCTGCCGCAAAGAACAATATCATATTTAATCCGTTTTACCGCACAACAGAGTATGTAACTCGTTGCCAGAGTATCACTTGCGGCACAACGGGCATCCGTAACCAGGATCGCCTCGTCAGCCCCGCGGTAAAGGGCATCCTTTAATGTCGCGACCGCCGCTGGCAGCCCCATCGTTATAACGGTAACCGTCCCGCCGAAGCGGTCCCTGATATCCAATGCCATTTCGAGGGCGTTAAGGTCTTCCGGGTTAAATATCGCCGGCAATGCCGCACGATTAACCGTTCCGTCGTCATTCATCGCCTTGCCCGTTATCCTTTTGGTGTCAGGCACCTGTTTTACCAATACTACGCAATTATACGCCACTTTTGGTCTCCTTACCGGCTGGGCAAAAGCCGCAGCCGCAATCAAAGGAGGGCAGTGTAGCAGGATTCCCAGCTAAGTCAATGGCCCAGAAGGCGTTAAACTGGGAAGGTAAAACAGCCGATTTTGTTATTGGACCACAGTTAGATTCTATTTTTATTTTGACAACGGTCTGGTATAACTAATAATAGCAGGATTAAACTGGAAGAATACCTCCTTCCGAACCGGTAAACGTGATAAATGGTAAACGACAGTACCAACTACGACACGATGTTCGGCAAAATAGCCCTTGACCAGGGACTTTGCACCAATGAGGAGCTGAGACGGTGCATCGATGAAATCGATAACCGCTCCAAAACCAGCCCCACTCTGCTTAGAGACCTTCTTGTCGAAAGGGGCTACCTCACAAAGTCACAGGCAAGCCGAGTCATCAGCACAATCAAAGAGGCACGCGGTTCCACTGCGACCCATCAGATACCCGGCTATATGATACTGGGCAAACTCGGCGCAGGCGCAATGGCGGTAGTTTACAAAGCCAGGCAATTGAGTTTGGATAGAATCGTAGCCGTCAAGGTTTTGCCCAAACGTTTCTCCGAAAACAAAGAATACGTGGAACGATTTTATAAAGAGGGTAAGGCCGCGGGCAAGCTCAATCATCCCAATATCGTCCAGGCAGTGGACGTCGGCGAATCGGGCGGACACCATTACTTTGTAATGGAATACGTCGAAGGAAAAACCCTTTACGATGATTTGGCGGCAGGCAAAGTTTACGGCGAGAGAGAGGCGCTGGACGTTATTATACAGGTAGCTGAGGCACTCAGACACGCTCATTCCGTTGGTCTTATTCACCGCGACGTAAAGCCCAAGAACATAATGATTAACAAGGAGGGGATAGTAAAGCTGGCCGATATGGGTCTTGCCAGGCAGACGACCGACTTCGAAGCGGCCAAGATGGAGAAGGGCAAGGCGTACGGGACGCCTTATTATATTTCTCCGGAACAAATACGCGGCGAAATAGACGTTGACGGCAGGGCGGACATTTATGGCCTGGGCGCGACGTTCTACCATCTGGTAACAGGGCGGGTCCCTTTTATGGCCGACGACCCGATGGAAGTAATGCGAAAGCATTTGAAAGACCAGCTTATCCCGCCCGACCACATCAATACTTCGCTTTCCGCGGGCGTATCGGAAATCATCGAAGTTATGATGGCTAAAGACAAAAAAAACCGGTACAACAGCATCGAGGAGCTGCTTGTTGATTTAAAGGCAGTCCGTGACGGCGGGTCCCCAATGCGTGCACACAAACGAATGAACGTGTCTGAGCTCGAAAAGCTGGAGGACGGCGAGGTGGTCGAGGAATCGGAAAACGTTAACCTCGAACAGTCCGTCACGCGATACAAGACAACCGTTCTTGTTCTTGGGGCCATGGCAGGTTTTCTGCTGCTGATTGTTCTTCTCCTGCTGTTCCGCAAATGAACCGATTGCGGGCAAATTCGAATTTCCGGTTAACCCTTAATCACTAATCGTAATTATCTATGGCGACAGGTGCGCGTTTTACGTCAGAAGAGTTGGCAGAAGTCCTCAGCCGGTACGATATCGGCAAAATCCGCAAGGTTACGCGCCTTGTGGGGGGGAGCAAACACGCGCCGAAAATAGTAGTAACAACCACCAAGGGCAGATTCCTCCTCAAACGCCGGCTGCAGGATAAAGACGAAGTTTATAGGGTCGCATTCGCGCACGCCGTGCAGTCGCAGCTGGCCAAACAAGGTTTTCCCGTCGCACCGCTGGTCGCTACGCGGGATGAATTTGGAACCATACTGCAGCTTAGCAGCAATGTATATGAGCTTTTCAAATTCGTGGGCGGCGTCCGTTACACCGGCTCAGCCGAAGCGACAATCGACACGGGAAGACAGCTCGCGAAGTTCCACCAGTACCTGGCCAATTTCAAATTCGAGTGGGAGCCGCTCAAAGCGAGTTTTCACAATTCGACGATGGTGAGGAGGCATCTTAAAACCATCGCCTCGGACATTTCACTAAGCAATGAAAGAAAGATTCACCGCTGCGGGGAAGAGCTGATGTCTCTTTACAACAGCGCCAGCGTGCAGGTTAGCCAGCTTGACTTCGACTCCTGGCCCAAACAGGTCGTCCACGGCGACTGGCACCCGGGAAATATGCTTTTCAACAAAGACAAGATCGTCGCCGTGTTTGATTTCGATTCCGTGAAAATCGCCCAGCCGGTTACTGATTTAGCCAACGCTATGCTTCAGTTCTCTCTGGTCGGCTATCATCCCAATCCTGCTGACTGGCCCGATTATCTTGACCAGGCCAAATTAGTCCAGGTACTGGAAGGTTATCGTGAGGTTATCAAGCTGGATAAATACCAGCTCGCATCGCTTCCGGATTTAATGATTGAGACAATGATAGCCGAGGCGGTTTTGCCAATCGCCGCGACTGGATTTTTCGGCAATCTTAAGGGAACGGATTTTCTGAATATGATTGTTCGCAAAGCACACTGGATTAACGACAACCGCAAAATCCTCACCGCGGCTATTGAGTCGTAAAAACCCTTTTTACGCATCATCATCAGCCGATGCGGAAAGAATCAATACCCGTTCGAACATATTCATATTTTGCCCTCTAAGGCATCCCAGCCGTGGTGTGGCCAATAGCAAGATTGGTTGTGGAGATTACCTTGAAGTCGGCCTCAGACGGGCCTTTGATACTCAAACGGATTGGTGAGCCGCAGCAGTTCTCAAGGCCGACGAATTTGAAATTATGCAACCCCTTTTTCAATTCGACGGCTGTTATAATCGGTTTCTCGTATGAGGCCCAGATATCGAGGTCGCTGAACATAACGACTTTTTCATCGATAATCAGCGCCGACGCGATACCCGCGTCATAAGAAAGAGCAAACTCCCATTGACCGGATTTTTCCGCGTTGAATGAAAAGGTTATTACATAAGCGACATCTTCATCGGGTTTGCCGAAGATGCTTTGCCTGTTAAGCCCGTTGGCCTCTTCGACCTCGGCGCAATTGTAATCCGCACTGTTGGCAAGCAGATTGTTAATATCATTGATATCGTGCGGCCGTTTTGCGACGAATACATTATACACCTCAAAAAAGATGCCTTTGTCAGAGCTCTTGTCGCAATTGGTTTGGCCATTGCACGGCAAAACAAACCCAAGCGCTAACACAAGAGAGGTAAATATCCTCATAATCGTATTTCCCTCATTTAATTAACTGCCGGTTATGTGTCTCGACCATTAATAACGTCAATAGTTTATACGATTGAGGGTTCAATATTCAATCGAATTTGAAAAATCCACAAACAAAAACCCCCGGCTAAATCAAACCGGGGGTCAATGCTCAAGCGTAAATAAATTTCTTTATTCCTCGGTATGTTTCGGTTTGGCGTATTGAGCGACAACCTGCGCCTGGGTATGCGGCGGGACGGGTTCGTAATGACTCAATGACATTGAGTAGCTGCCTCGGCCGCCGGTTACGGATTTCAACTGGCTGTTATACTGAGTAACCTCAGACAACGGCACCTGCGCCTTAATAAGCAGCATATTGCCGGGCAGCATATCCTGCCCCAGCACCCTGCCCCGTTTGCCTGCGAGGTCGCCCGCGATATCGCCGATGTTTTCAGCCGGCGCGGTTACTTCGATATTGACTATGGGTTCGAGCAGGACAGGCCTTGCTTTTTCGAGCGCTTCAAGAAACGCGCCTTTGCCTGCCGCACGGAAGGCCACTTCCTTTGAATCGACCGGATGATACTTGCCGTCGTAAACGGAAACCTTCACGTCCTGCAGCGGGAAACCCGCGACGAAACCGTTATCCATAATCTCGTTGATGCCTTTCAGCACAGCCGGCTCGTACTGGCCCGGAATCGACCCGCCGAAAATGTCCCAGCTATATACTAATGTCGGGTCGGAATTTCGCGGCGCCGGCTCAATGCGAAGATAAACCTCGCCGAACTGCCCCGCTCCGCCCGTCTGCTTCTTGTGTCTGTAATGGCCTTCCGCCTTAAGAGTAATCGTTTCGCGGTATGGAATCTTTGGCTCTTTGGTATTGACCTTGAGCTTAGAACGGCTTTCCATCTTTTCGAGCATCACGCGTAAATGTAAATCACTGAGACCATTCAGAACAAGCTCTTTGGTCTGGGCGTCCCTGGTGACTTTCAAACATGGGTCTTCCTCGCAGAGTTTTTCCAGCGCCGTGCCGATTTTCTGCTCATCGCCTCTCGACGCCGGCTCAAGCGCCAGCGCGAACATCGGCGAAGGGGCCTCGGGCATTTCGAATTTGCCTGCAATTTTGCCGTCGTGAATCATGTCCCCGACCCTAAGGTCCTCGATCTTGGCAAGCGTTATAATGTCGCCAGCAATGCCCACGGGGATTTCCTGTGTCTCGCCGCCCTGAGATTTCAGAATGTGACCCGGTCGGACGCCCTTCTTGTCGTCGTTGCGAATCATATTCGTGTCGGATTTCAGCGTCCCGCTGAATATGCGTATGGATGAAAATTTCATATTCGACCTGGGGTCAAATGAAACGCGGAAAACCAGGCCTGCAAGCGGTCCCGCGGGGTCTGCCTGAAGCACCGTTTCCTTGTCGCCCGCCTTTAGTTTTGCCGGCTCCGCCTGTGCCGGCGACGGAGTATATTTCACGATAAGATTCAAAAGCTCCTCAATGCCAATTTCTTTTCTGGAGTTTGTAAAAACAATCGGAACAACGTTTCCGGCCCGCAGCGCCTGGACAAAAACCGCCGAAACCTTTTCCGCCGGTATCTGCTCGCCGCCCAGGTAGCTTTCCATAAGCTTGTCGTCCGCCTCGATTACGCTTTCGATAAGCTCCGTATGCGCCTGCGCAACATCCATAACGGGCGATGTGCCCGCGCTATTTTCTATGCAGTTGATTACCGACGCCTTGTCCGCAGCGGGCAGATTCGCGCATCGGCACTGCGTCCCGAAACACTCCTGTATGTCCTTAATCAGCCGGGACAGCTCCGCAGTTTCCACGTCCATCTTGTTGATGACTATCAGCTTGGCCTTGCCGGTCTTTGTCGCTATCTCGAATACCTTGCGAGTAACCGTCTCAACGCCGGATGCCGCGTTAATGACTATCACGGCCGTCTCCGCGCCGACAATCGCCTTTATCGAAGGCCCTATGAAATCAGGAAACCCCGGCGTATCGATTATGTTTATCTGCTTGCCCCCATACTGCGTGTGAGCCACCGCCGACTTTATCGAATGGCCGTGCGCCTTCTCCTCATCGTAGTAATCGCAGATACTGGTCTTGTCATCTACGCTGCCTAATCGATTGGTCGCCCCTGTCTTGTGCAGTATCGCCTCGACGAGCGAGGTTTTGCCCGCCCCACCGTGGCCCATTATCACTATATTGCGTATATCGCCGGTATTTGCCACTTTCGGTTCTCCAATAAAAGGTTATAACGGCCTGTCCGCCATAAAAGCCCTAAAACAAACCAGTATATGAAAAAAGACCGCGTAGAACAAGCCCCCTCTAAGGAAAAAAACCACCAGGGCAACCCGCTCCAAAACCGGCCATTTACCATACAAATGCCTTCCTCGAATATTGTTGTCTCAAACGGAAAATTTTTCCGCTATTGCAAAATTTTCCTGCGCCCCCTAAGCAGACCCTTCACGATGTTTTTATTGGACATTCACTGCCCCCAAAATGCCCCTATCCCATATATTGTGTATCAGCCCCTCGGTTTACTGTATGTCGGGGTTTTAGTTATGGGGCGTTGATGTCGCCTTTGCAGGAGGGGCTCAAGAAAATTCGACTTCTGTGTCGATACTGCGAACAGCCATTAAGAATTTTTATTGAAGGATTTTGTGATATGAGCAAAAGGGAATTGATTGATTGCATCTGCGAGATAAACAAGTCCGCAAGGCCTGATTTTCTGGCAAAATTCGCAGAGGATGAGCTAAAGGCCTACCTTGAACACCTGATGGAACTGGACCTCGAAGAACTGCTCGTCTGCGCCTGAGCCCAACTGGCTAACGGAGGAAGAGGCGTTCCGAGTAAATACTCCCTGGAGGGGGCTATAAAAACCAAATTAATTAACCACGAAACCCGCGGCCCCTTTTAGTCTTGCCGGAAAATCATTGCTTTGGGGCCTGCTCAGCGGAAACCATCGGCGGCACTTCCGCAATTGCGTTCGCCCTTATGCCTACCGCCACTGGCTCAGAATCCTTTGGCACATAGAACACGAAGTCAATCCATAACACGCCATCTTTTACATCCTTGGAATTAAGTGAAATCTCTTCTTTTGGCCCGACCTTCTTGACCTGGTCTCCCGTGAGATAGCCGATGGGGTAAGCGGTAACAGCGCTGCCGCCCAGACGCTGTTTATCACCCTTATCCACTTTTTTGCACATAAAGCGTAGTTGATTTGATGCCAAAGAACCTTCCATTGTTATTCTACCGGCTAATCCGACGCGTGTAATAATCAAGTCGCAGTCGGCGATGGGAGGTATTGCCGCGCCGCTGCTGTCCTTAAGCCCGACCGGTGCGGGCCAGGCCGCCGCTTTCGCCGGTGTTTTTATGGCGCCGGGGTCTGTGCGGACTTTCGCTTTAGGACTGAGCCGGTTGAGGTATAATTCGTCAACGAACCCGGCGTGCAGAACCGCGAAACTCTGTGTTCCGCTTGCGCTGCCGCCGCTGATAAGTCCGAACAATCCCGCAACAAAACCGTCAGGATTAAGTAACGCCTTGGCCGGGACCGGTTTTTTGAGGTCGAGTCTGGAGGCGTCGAACCGCGGATAAGGATAACCTTCGGGCAGCGGTGACATTGCTGCACCGATTAACAGCACGCCTGAAATCACGTAACCAAGCAAAAGACCGAATACTATCCGCCCGACTCGCTCGGGCATAACGCCGAAATCAATTTTTTGTTTGGTAAGCAGGGTCGCGGCGGTTTGAAGAACCGCGAATGTAATCACAAATAATACTCCGAAGCAAACCGGCTGGGCCACATCAACAATCATCTCCTGCTTGATTACTATTTCCGATAACTGCTCATACCACCATAACGCCACAAAGCTTGCACACAACGCTGCAATAAACATCTCGAATGATTTTACCAAAGTACCCTTGAGATACTGGACCGCGGCGCATCCCGCCATAATTACTAATATCACTGCGATTATCATTACAACCTCATTTTCACATTAACTTTTGTGCCGAGCGTTCAAAAGCCCGGCGTCGTTCTATTGTTCGGCTGTCTGTTTCTGTTCCTTCGATTTCGAAAGGACTCTCACCGTCTCGTTTATCGATGTAATCCCCGCGATGACCTTCAGCAGTCCCTGCTCCTGGAGATACAGCATTTTAGCCCGCCTCAGCTCGGTTCCAACGTCTGAAAGTGACTTTGCCTGCTTAATCGCGTTTCGCAAATGGTCGTTCAACATAATGGTCTCAAAAATGCACATTCTGCCGAAGTACCCTGTTTCCTGGCAGGTTTCACAGGGGAATGGTTTTCCCCGCTTGTCATAAACCACTTTGCCGGGGCGATAAAAGACCTTTGCTCTTTCTGCCGGGATGTTGAACTTGTGCAGAAGGTCGCTGTTCGGCTCGTATGCCTGTTTGCACTTCTCGCAGAGCTTTCGAAGCAGGCGCTGGTTGCACATTCCCAGAAGATGCTCAATTGCTTTATTTTTGTCGCCGACGAGTTTAATCCATTTGGCCAGCGCCTTGAGGGCATTTTCCTCCTCGATGACGACGTAAACAAGCTTGCTTTCCGCTGCCCCACAGGCAATTTGAGCTGTTTCGACGTCCTCACAATCCGCGACACCAACGATGTCCGGGTCCATACGCACCATCGACTGAAGCTTCCTGCCGTATGTAGTTATGCCGCTGTCGCCCAGAACATAGATATTTTGCGTTACGTTGGGCAATTTGCCCGACGGCTGTCTTTCCAACGTTATTATGCCGTTGAGAAACGCGTCGTGACTCCGCAGCAGCGTATAAAAAGTCGTCGTTACACCGCTGTTCCTGGGTCCTGAAACGATAAACACTCCCTTTTTAGCGCCATGCAGTGTTCCGAGCTGTTCGAGCTGGTCGGCAGCCAGGCCCAGGTCGCTGAGCTTGGTGATATTTTGCTGGGTTACCAGTTTCGCCCTCATTTGCTCGCCGGCGTTTGACCCGGCGGTCATCAGCTCCCAGTCAATTCTTTTGCCCTGTTTGAAAATCGTGAACTTGCCCTTCTGGGGTTTTCGCTTTTCCTCCATATCCAGGTTGGCCAAATTTTTCACGAAGCGAAGCAGGTAGTCCATCTGGTCCTTGGCGATAGCCGGTTGCTTCATAGCCGTCCCGTCGATGTAATACACGACGTCGTAATTTTGCGGCGTCGGCGTGCAAACAATGTCATACGCCCTGCGATACAATGCGTCGTCAAACAAGGTGTATGCCGCCTTGTATCCGAAATAGTCCGGCGTCTTCGCCTCGGGCACAGAAACCTCGTTGTTGTTGGCAGTGATAAACACGTAAGCCGCGACCGGCTCTTTCTTTTTTATGCTGCCCAGAAGCGTATCTTTGATGTGGTCCGCCGTAAGCACACGCTGAAACTCGGGGACCGCCGCATTGCGGTGCATAACATAGCTGATGGTAGCGGCGCCTGCGGCGATAATATAAAACGCAAGACCTATAGCGAAAATCGGAATCAGAAGCCAGATAAGCCCGGCCGCGGCCCATACCCCGAAAACAACTCCCGTCCAGAACGTATATTTTGTCCCTATCGCCTCGGCGTCCTTATGGACCCAGTTGATAATGAACAACCAGCCGAAATATAAAATTAAAAATATGGCAAACTTTATCGGCGATAAGTATCCGCCATAAACAATAGCTGCTAAAATGTCAGACATAACATACTCCATTGCGGTATAAATTCTGTCCTCACAGGATGCCGCCTTTTTCTGTGCGAATACCTTTGAGGGCCATTTTCAGCTCATCCGGGTTGGGTGCGTATTTATATCCGTCCTTCGGCTCAACGTAGCCGTCCATTATCAGTTTCACTAAGCTGTCGGAGAGGTCCTGCATCCCGTCCTGGGTACATGAGCGAATCAGGTTCGGTATTTCCGCCTCACGCTTCTCGCTTATCAGCTTGCGCGCCTCGGAATTGGCAAGAAGTATCTCGTTGGCGGGCATCCGGTCAACGCCCTGCTTGACGCACGGCAGCAATACCTGGCTGATTATCGCCCGAAGCGTTACGCTCAGCGTCTGTCTGGCAAGCTCTCGCTCGACCTGCGGGAACAAATCCACCAATCGCTGGACCGCCTGCGCGGCGTTGGTTGCGTGAACCGTCCCGAACACCAAATGCCCCGTTTCTGATGCCCGCATACCCGCCGATACCGTCTTGGCGTCGCGTAATTCCCCGATAAACACAACATCAGGGTCCTCTCGCATCAGGTACGTCAGCGCCAAATCGTAATCAGGCACGTCAATACCAATCTCTCGCTGCGAAACCAGCGCCTTTTTATCTTTGATGTAATACTCGATTGGATCCTCGACTGTAACGATATGACACGAACGCGAGGCGTTAATGTAATCTATCATCGAAACCGCCGTCGTCGTTTTGCCGCTGCCCGTCGGGCCAACAACTAACACCAGCCCCTGGTTGCCGTCCGCTATCTTTTTCAGCGCCGCCGGCAGGTAAAGCTGCTCAAGCGTCGGCACGTCCGTATTGACCCTTCTGGCTACCAAACTCACCATTCCACGCTGCCGGAAAATATTTACCCTGAATCGGTCTTCCTCCGTCACACTGTATGCGAAATCCAGCGTCCCGTTTTTGGCGAAAGATTGCCTCTGCTCCTCGCTTAGTATCTCGAAGGTCAACTGCTCAAGGCGCTCCTCCGTCAACGTCTCGCCCGTCGTGCTGCGAAGCTCATCCTGTATCCGCAATCTGGCCGGCTGCCCTGCCTTAAGGTGTAAATCGCTGGCACGCGTCTTTATAGCCACACGGAAAAACTTGTTTATCTCCGGCTCTCGCTTTTGCGATGCGTCCTGACCAGCGATTTGTCCTGAATCGACCATAATCAAACCGAAATTTGCGGTTTTTTTCCGCTTCTAACCGGCTTTTGTACCCAACGAGGGGCATTCACTCACTGTATTATAGACCGTTTAATATAGGACATTTACAACGATTTGTCAACCTCGACAACCTCATTTTTTACCTCCTCCTAACCCCCCCCTTGCCGCCCGAAGTGCCTTTACTTTTCCGCCGCGGGCCTGTATTATATCCTCATTCGCCGATGTAGCTCAATGGTAGAGCACGGCTTTCGTAAAGCCGGGGTTATGGGTTCAAGTCCCGTCATCGGCTCTTGCGTTTTGAACCAATCGCCACCGCGAGATGGCTTATCGATAATTTATTTGGAGCTGGATTATGAATAACGCGGACAAGGCAAAAGCGATTTACAAGGAAGGGTTTTCCTGTGCGCCGGCCGTGCTGGCAGCATACTGCGAGCAATTTGGCTTGCAGAAAGATACGGCACTGAAAATCGCCACCGGCTTCGGCGGGGGTATGCACTTGGACCAGACATGCGGAGCCGTAACGGGCGCTATTATGGTCATCGGCCTTAAATATGGCAAGATGAGGGCCGATGATAACAAGGCAAAAGAAAAAACTTATGAACTCGTCAAGCGATTCGCGAACAAATTCAAGGCGCGATATGGCTCAATCGAATGCAAGGCCCTCCTCGGCTGTGACATCACCACCTCTGAGGGTATGCAGGAAGCAAGGGACAAAAAGCTTTTCTCCACGATTTGCGCCGAATATGTGGGCACAGCAGCAGAAATCCTGGACGAATTGCTCGGTTAAATATATGGCTGGCGAATTACAGCGAAAATACGATACCCTCAAAAAAATCCTCAAAGACCTCAGCTCTGTTGTCGTCGCATATTCAGGCGGCGTCGATAGCACACTTTTGCTCAAAGTTGCCGTCGATACTCTCGATGCCAAAAACGTTCTCGCCTGCATTAGCGCGGGCGTAGTCGAGCCGAAACACGTATTGAAAAGGGCTAAAAAAATCGCAAAGGATTTTGGCGTTAGATTGCAAACTATCGACGCTGACGAGCTTAAAGACCCCAATTTTGTCGCCAACAAAGCGGACAGGTGCTTTCACTGCAAGAGCCATTTGTGTCAGGAGCTTTTGGATGTCGCGGCCAAAAATGGCTTGAAGCAGGTCATTTTCGGCACAAATCTCGACGACCTCGACGATTTTCGCCCAGGCAACCGTGCGATGAAACTCTTCGGCATACACTCCCCGCTCGCAGAAGCAAAGCTCACCAAAAACGATATCCGTGCGCTCAGCAGAAAACTCCGCCTCGAAACCGCCGATGTCCCCTCATCGCCCTGCCTCGCATCCCGGCTTGTTTATGGTTTACAGATAAGCGCAAAACGCCTCAGCCAAATCGAAAAAGCGGAAGATTTTCTCAGAACGCTCGGCCTCGTCGAGTTCCGCGTCCGCCATCACGACACTATTGCCCGAATCGAGGTTCACCAGGAAGATTTCAAAAAGATTACCGCCGAGCCGAACCGCTCGCGAATAATCAAAAAGCTCAAATCCCTCGGCTTCAAATACATTACTATCGACCTCCAGGGCTACCGTTGCGGCTCATTAAATGAAACACTCTCCAAAAACGACAAACGCTGAACCAGTTTTTCATTCAACTAAACCCAAAACTCTCGCCGAAATAATATAGTAGGCGTTGTTAATACTGCCCATATTTATGAAAACCGTATCGTTTCTGACAAAACTGTTTTTTGTTTTCGCAATCGTGTTTTACGCCGGCTGCTCAACCCGGCCGCCAGGCGCCGATTCCTCACCCACACTGTTCCATGATTCCACCCTGTGCTCCCATTTCGGTCCAGCTCGAATCGACGTCCTCCCTATCACCTCCATCGCTCCCGCCTCTGCCGCCGACCGCGACGCCACTATTGACGCCTACGTCTGCCTTATCGACGCCTTCGATTCTCAAATCAAGGCCCCTGTTATCTTCCGCTTTGAACTCTTTCAGCGGTTCCAGCGTTCCGCCGACCCGAAAGGCAAACGCCTAATCGTCTGGCCTGATATTGACCTCACCGACCCGGCTATTAACAGCAATCTCTGGCAGGACTTCCTCCGGGCGTATCTCTTTTCCCTGCCCCTGCAAAAAACCTCCGCCGAAAACTGCGTTCTCCACGTTACCGTTATCTGCCCCTCGGGAAAACGCCTCACCGCCGATTTCATCGTCCGCACAAAATCATAACAAAAAAGATGCGGCAGGTTTTATCCTGCCACATCTTCATAAGTTCAAAACAAACTTAGTGTCTTTTTATTCGCTGAAAACGCCTGCCTTTTTTGTTATCAGTGTTTGCCGAACTTATCAATCAGCCGAATCATTTCTGCTGTCGCTTCTCGTATCCCGACAAACATACTTCTTGCGATGATGCTGTGCCCGATATTTAATTCACTCAGGTCTTCCATCGCGGCAATTGGGCCGATATTGCGATATGTTAATCCGTGCCCGGCGTGCACAATCATTCCCTTTTTTATGCCCAGGTCCCTGCCTGCTTCCAGCCATTTGAACTGCTGGTAAATATCTTTTTCCGTCCTGGCGTTGGCATATTGCCCGGTGTGAAGCTCGATGGCGTCGCAGCCGAATCTTGCAGCGGCGGCTATCTGCTCTTTTTCCGGCACGATAAACGCGCTGACGAGTATGCCCTTTGCGTGCATTCGCCTGACGACCTCTTTCAGGCGGGCACCGCAGGATACACAATCGAGTCCGCCCTCGGTGGTCAATTCCGCTCTTTTTTCCGGCACAAGCGTTACCTGCTGGGGCTCAATACCTTCGGCTATGCGGACAATCTCTTCTTCCATCGACATTTCGAGATTGAATTTGGAGGCCACCGTCTCTTTGAGTACCTGCACGTCGCGGTCGTTAATATGTCGCCTGTCCTGTCGAAGATGGGTAGTTATCCCATTAGCCCCGGCCAGTTCGCACTCCGCCGCCGCCCAAACAGGGTCCGGTTCATCGGCACGTCTGGCCTGTCTTACCGTCGCTATGTGGTCGATATTTACATTTAGAACTGCCATATTATTTACCTTAAAAGCAGGTCAATTATAACGCTTCCGCCGATATCAGCAAGATTATAAGTTGGCGGATTGTGTTTTGTCCCGGTATAATTCGGCACAGGCGAGGCAATAGAAAATACTACAATAAATCGTGAATAGAAAATGACATTAAGCTGGGCAAACAGAATAACCATTCTGAGGATACTGCTGATAGCGCCGTTTGTCATTTGTATGCTTCAGATAAACGACTCTGAGCTGAGCGAGCATATCCGGCACCTGATTCGTTATTCGGCTGTGGCGATATTTTTGCTGATGGCGATAAGCGACGGTATCGACGGGTATCTGGCGCGTAAAAACGGGCAGACGACCAGGTTAGGGACGTTTCTTGACCCGACGGCAGACAAGCTGCTCATTACTTCGGCTTCCCTGCTCCTTGCCTCGCACCACGCTGGCGTCGCCGGCTTCATCCTGCCGCCAACCGTGGTCGTGCTGATTATCGGCAAAGACGTCCTCATATTCCTCGGTTTTTTGATTGTCTATTTTCTTACGGATAAAGTCCTCGTTGTTCCGGTTTTTGCGGGCAAGGCATCCACGGCTCTTCAGTTGTCAATGGTGGCGGCAATACTAATCGCGCCGGAGGTCTCAACGGTTTTTCACTGGTGGGTTTATTTTGTGCGGGTCTTATGGTGGTCAGCGGCAGGGGCGGCAGTCCTGGCAACACTCGTCTATATCCGCGCCGGCTCCAAATTCATCGAACAGTACGAGCAGCACAATAATCACTAAATAAGATTTGTCCGCTTATTTTTCCCGCTTAATGACGGCTGCTGTGCCGTAACAAAGGACCTCAGCTGCCGAACTTTTGCCGATCAGGACTTTACAATGCCCGCAGCCAGCTTTACTGCCAAATCGGGCAGGTCCTATAAATGCGGCAAAAGCCGCGAACAAAGGCGGTCCGATAACAGCGGCGACAGACCTCAATAAATGCACATTTACGAGCAATCAAGGGGACGAATCTCGACGTTGCGTCGGAAAAAGCGGTATTCCGATTGGGTTTTTCCTGATTCGACGAGGATATTTCCCTGAGTGTAACATAGAAAAAATTTAGATTCAATTTCAGTTGGTAGGGACTCTTTGTCGATATTATACTTTGCTATGGAAGAAGACGTGCTTTAACAGATGACAGCCACCCCGATAAATATCGATAACGCCTTTGTAGTTTGTCTGCTGATAGTTATAGGGCGCACCCCAAAATGTGAAGTTGGCAGCGCTCTTTGAAACCGGAATCCAAAGAAGATTGGATTGAATTTTATTTATTAGGAGATTACGAAAATGTCATCAAACACAAGAAAAACAACTCTTACTGAAGACATCCGTGCCTGGTCAACTGCGATTGTTGTATGTCTTGCCCTGATGCTGGGTTTTGCTTCTACGGGTTACGGTGATATCATATTGGGCAATTTCGAGCGAGCCGACAGTAATGACGGCTGGGTCGGAGGGTCGAATGATGCAAACGCCATTCTTGTTCCCGATAGTAACATAGGCGTCACATTGGGCCATGGGAGCCTCAAAGTAACACCCGGCACTGCTGGCGCCTACTTCGGACTTGCCTGGGCGACGACTAAGCCAAGCGAAGTTTTGAATTTAGCCGACGCAAATCTTCAGTTTGACCTGTCAATGGTCGCTTCGGAATGGGGCGACAGCGGCATATGGACTCAGGTAGGTGATAAAATCGCGATAAACAGCGATGGTCCTTCCGGCTGGAAGGAGTATGGCCCCGCTTCCAGCAGTTTATTGGCATATTCGTTTATAGACAGGGACACCGGTTTGCCTACCGTTCGATGGTGGGGTTCGTGGCAACCTGATGCGAACAAGACGTACAGCTATGACATTTCGGACTACGATGCGACGGGCGCTACGTGGATGCAGATTCAAATTTCCATTCAGGATCCTTGCCTTCCCCACACCGGGCATTTCTACTTCGATAATATGCGGCTGGTAACCCCGAATATGATAATTTCCAAGTGCACGGTAACGGCCGGCAAAACCCAAGCATCGAATGATACCGATTACAGTAACATGGCAGATGCCTTTACGGCATCGGGAACCGTTGTCCTGCCAGACCTCAACGCAATTGACGATATCAACGCGGTGGTGGTTACAATTACCTCGACGAACGATGATTATCTCGTTTACACTAAAACTTTGAGCGATTTCGACCCGACGGTAGTGAAAAGCAAACACAAGTACACACACGCGGGCAAAATCATCAAAGGCCAGGCGGGGACAATTACTTCCCTTACGCTGGATTTCCGTAAAGGAACCTTTGCAATGGCAGCAAAGAATATCGACCTGACAGGTCTTGCCAGTCCTATTGAGCTTAAATTCACTCTGGGCAGCAATGAACTGAATGGGCATGCCAATGAATTGGTTATCAACGGCCCCAAGACGATACCTACTCGTCTTATGCGGATGTATAAAGACACGCTCATAGTTACGCCCGGCAAGACAAAGGTCAAGAGCATCGCCAAGACATCGTCTGATTCGCTGTCTGTAACGGGCGAAATTGCTGACAGCAATACGACCCAGCCGAACCTGAACAATATGCCAGTCGTCATCACCTGGGGCGACAAGAATGACCCCAATGACGTTCAGACCTTTACGATTCCGATAAACAGCTTCAAGATTCCCACGACGGGGCATTTATTCAAGCTCAACAAAAATATTACGCCGACCGTAACTCCTGATGCGGAACCTAACGCCAAAGTGAGCGGCACAATCGACCTTGATAAATGCACCTTTGCGTTGTCGATAACGAAAGCGGACATTAATAATGTGTCCGGCGAGGCGAAGTTCGGCATTGCATTCGGCGATTTCAACGAGGTAGCCGACGTTAATCTTGGGGATTAGCGGGATATCGGGTGTAGATAAGACAGTTGATGAAACCACACAGGAACCGATTACGGTGGAATAACCAACACCGTAATCGGTTTTCCTGCTGGATTTACGGGTCAAGCAAAAGACGCATCTGCCAGGGAGGGCGTTTTTTCGATAGTTTTGGGAAAACCGGGAAGGCGGCTTATTTAATAAAGGCAATAGCGATGAAGAAGACAGAGGGAGTATTCGGCACCGGATTTACTGCTGAAGGTGCTAATTTGGCATTTTGTAAAGTTATCATTGTGTGCGCACTTCTTTGTGCGGTCTCTTTGCTTTATGCCGCACCATTACCATTGCACGTAGAAGACAATAAAATCAAAGATACCGTGGGGCATGTTGTTGTTCTTCGAGGCGTTTGCTCGCCTGATATAGGTATGTTAAAAAAGGAGTATGGCATACACGATTATATTGACCGCATTACAAACCCTGACGACCCCAACGGCAATTCGCCGGGATGGTACACAAGAGTTATAAGATACCCGGTTTGCCCCAGCGATTCAGATGTAAACGGCAGTCCTCTCGTATTCAACCCCCACGACCTCAGTGACCCCAATAACGAAGCTGTATATGGGGCGCTCAGGGATGCTGTTGATTACGGGGCTGAGAAGGGCGTCTATTCGATTATCAGCTGGTTTTATTCCAAACCGATTAGCGATAAAGTCGCCGAAACAAATGCGTTCTGGAATTATATGGCGCCGAGATTTGCAAACGACGGCAACGTGCTTTTTGAACTTTACAATGAACCGACTGATGCCGCCGGTAACTGGGCCATTGTCCAATATAAAATGCAGGGGTGGGTTAATACTGTGCGTGCTTCAGCGACGGATAATCTTGTCATTGTAACCGGCGGATGCTGGGGTCAGCAGATTCAGTCGGCAGTTACTAATCCCATTATAGGTGACAATATCGTTTATGCTGTGCACTGCTATGGTTGTACATGGAGAAACGGTGCTGATACTTGGATTAAGCCGCAAATAGACACCGTGTCTCCTGTCTATCCGGTTTTGATGTCCGCATGGGGTTACGAGCCGAACGATGATCCTAACGTATGGTCCGCCGGTTCCGCAGCTGATTTTGGCCAGCCGCTCCATGATTATCTCGAAAGCCTTGGGGTCGGCAATATTGCCGCGACCGCGGCGTACAACTGGAGCTGTGTTATGTTTGACTCGAACTGGCAACTCCTTTGCGGGGATTATATGGGTTGTTTTGTAAAGGACTGGCTTTATGAAAAAAGAAACGCCGAGCGGTTTTCAACTATGACGGTCACCAGTTGTAAGATTACGGCCGGCAAAACCCAGAGACAGGATTCCAATGACATCGGTAATATCAAGGATTCATTTGCCTTGTCCGGAACATTCAGCAACATTCCGATAGATTTCAGCCAGGCAGCCAGCATAGATGTCAACATCACTTCATCGACCAATGGAAATCAAGTTTACTACGAGAGCATGAATTGCGACTCTTCGCGTGTAAAGAAAGGCAAGTTTGGATACACATATAAAATCCCCAAAGACCAACGGGGCGCAATCACTTCATTGACGATAGACCCTGCCAAAAGGACATTTGCCGTGACGGCGACAAATGTTGACCTGACGGGCCTTTCCTGCCCGGTTCATTTGGAGATGGCGATGGGCTACTATACTCTGACTGGCGATGCCAACGAAGAGATAGTCAACGGCAAAAGCGCCACGATTCCTACCCGCCTTATGAGAATGTATGACGACACGCTTGTTGTAAGCAATGCAATCGCCAAGCATGGCGCCAAGCCGTCTTCTGATTCGCTATCAGTCAAAGGAGGCCTTGCGGTAAAAAGTATTGGCGTCAACCTGTGCAATGAAGACGTTAACTTTATATGGGGCAACAAAGTATTCAGGGTTCCACAGGGCGGATTTACTCCATCCAAGACCGGGCATTTATATCAATGCAGTAAAGTTGTCGCTGATGCCAGCAACGGCAACGCGGGCCTTGTAACGGCGAGCATAGATATCGACAACGCCACATTTGCCGTGTCGGTAAGCGCAGCCGATTCGCTTGATGTTACATCGGATTATATAGATTTCGGCGTAAACTTCGCCGATTTCAACGAAGTAGTTAATGTTAATCGTGTTACGAAGCGTTCGTACTAAAGGCATCCGTCCGGGGGATAACCCTTGACGGTTTTTGAAGAGATGGCAGCTTGATTTTTAGGGGTTATAGAATGCTGTTGAATATGGCGAGGAAGGCCTTTGCCGGATTTTTTGCCAAACATAACCACGCTGTGTTTTGTAAATTTATAGTAGTATGTATCGTTCTTTGTGTGGTCACGCCCCTATATGCCATTCCTCCGCGGTTACACGTGGACGGCAATAAAGTCAAAGACCCCAATGGAAACATTGTTATTCTCAGAGGCGTTGCCCTGATTGACCTCGGCTCTCTCGAAGACTGGAAATGCGGCGCACTTAATGCGGTTGACCGTATTACGAATCCTAATGATACCCAGGGCAATTCTCCCGGCTGGTACACAAAGATAATCAGAATTGTGATTATCCCGCCTGATTCGACAAATCCGCCGGGCAGTTGGCCGCACCCCTTCAACGCGGATAATAATGATTTATATAACCTTCTCAGAACGGTTGTTAATTACTGCGCCGAGAAGGAAGTTTATGTGGCCATCGACTGGCACTATGTCGCGCATACATACGACCACGTTGCGTCAACGAGCGAATTCTGGCGGTATATGGCGCCGAGATTTAAGGATGATACCCACGTCATTTTCGAGCTTTTCAATGAACCGAATAATCCCGGAGTTTCGGATGCAGCGATGTGGACCAGCGTTAAAAATGATATGCAGACGTGGATTGATATTGTTCGCGGTTACGCACCTGACAATCTTATCTTTGTCGGCACGCCGAGTTATTGTCAGATTATTGGGCCTAC
>Ga0187850_10000076_pt1 | contig 124034 bp, 114 predicted proteins | sample June2016WEW_4_15_FD_132436 | JGI IMG/M metagenome (GOLD analysis project Ga0187850, IMG submission 132436) | Peatland microbial communities from SPRUCE experiment site at the Marcell Experimental Forest, Minnesota, USA - June2016WEW_4_150 | ecosystem: Environmental > Terrestrial > Soil >...
ATACGAGATACTCCCGATCAGTGCTTGGATCATTTAGGATTGGCCTCGCTTCTTATGAGACGCCTAGATAACGCAAAAAAGGCATAATCACTCAAGCAGGGCAAATCATGGTCAATAATAGGAACATCAACCGTTTTTTCGCTTAAACACGTAGCGCAGCCTTCCTTATCCGCCCGCCTGCCCGCCGTCGATATTGGTTATCAGCTTTTTGCCCGCAGAAAAGGGTTATTGCCATACTCGATAGAAGCGAGGTTATTCCGGGCGCAGGAGGCAGGGTTAAGGTTATTGCGGTTCATCCTGTGCCGGACACAGGATGACTGCTTAATTGCCAATTTCAGAGAATTTTGGTTGCGTCGGCAAGTAAGCGATAATATAATTTCAGCAAACTAAAAAGACAAAAAACTATTTTTAAAAGGAGTGTAAATTATGAAAACAATTATGGCTGTTTTTGTGTCTTTGTTTATTGCGGTTGCTGTTATAGCAGCGGAGAAAACTCCATCTCCGAAAACCCAGGCCGCTGCCTTGCAGAAAAAAGCAGCAGCCGAAGCCGGTATGCCGCTCGAAAAGACAGTCGAACTTGGCGTTGATGTAAATATGGTGCTTGTATATATACCGGCTGGTGAATTCGATATGGGCTCTCCGGCTACGGAAATAGATAGAGATTCTGATGAGGGTCAGCATCACATCAAGCTGACAAAGGCATTTTATATGGGCAAGTTCGAAGTGACTCAACTTCAATACAGAACCCTTATGAACGAAAATAACAGCAAGTTTGGCGGCGATAAACTGCCTATTGAAAATGTCAGCTGGTATAGTGCAGGACGATTCCTGAAAATATTGTCCGACAAAACCGGACTGAAATTCCGCTTGCCGACGGAAGCCCAGTGGGAATATGCATGCAGAGCCGGCACTACGACGGCATTCAATACGGGGACTACCATCGATTCGGATTTAGCCAATTACAATGCCAAGGACGCTTATGCCGACGGCATTATCGGTAAATATCTGAACAGAACCACCGATGTCGGCTCCTATCAGCCCAATGCTTTTGGATTGTATGATATGCACGGCAATGTATGGGAATGGTGCAGCGATATTTATGAAAAAGATTACTACAAAATAACCCCCAATATCGACCCCAATGGGCCGCAGGTGGAAGGTTCGCGTGTAATCAGAGGCGGCGGTTGGGATGAAAAGGCATATAGATGCCGCTCAGCCAACAGGGACTATCGCGGGCCAAAAGCTGACAGGTCGGACATCGGCTTTCGTGTTGTGCTCGATATAGATTAGAAAACCTATAGGACCTGTTGAGGAGAAACAACTGGTGAAACAACTATGGACAGTGGGGCTGTTGAAAAAGTGACATAATATCTTCTTCAAGTAGCCCCGCAGTCACCTATTATTTGTTTGTTAAAATTAACTCCGGCCATTTTTCTTTCCGCCTTCGGCGGATTCAATATTGGCTATTGGATATTTATCCGCCTATGGCGGATTGGACATTTAATATTTGTCGTCCGCCTCCCGCCGTTTGGCGTCCCTTACGGGAGGCGGTATCCAAACTACGACATACGATATACGAACGACGAAATACGAATTGTCCGCTAACTACACCACCGGATACCCCAGTATTCTCTCATACGCCCCAATACCCAATCCTGCCAACCTCCACCCATACTTGATTAAAATGTTCGTAGTCCTTTTGATTAGTCAAAAGGACTACGAACCGCATACTTGTTCCACGCTTTGAATCACGTCAATTTGAATAAGTTTCCCGTAGCTGACAGCGCCCTAAATCCCGGCTTTCTGCATCTTTTCAATAAACTCCAGGATAACACCTGCCTTGCCCTTAACCCCGACTTTGCGGAATATATTTCCAAGATGAGCACGCACAGTATTATACGCGATGTGCAGTTTCTTTCCGATACGCTCATTGTCTAAGTCGTCGCAGACCAGCTTGGCAACCTCCACCTCTTGCGGCGTCAAATGCCATATCTTACTCAGATATTCCCACTGCTTTGCCGTAAAGACCATATCTCAATCTCCGCTATTCTCGCTTATTTGTTTTAAAAACCACATCTTACTCTCCGAATCTTACTCTCCAATATTTTTAAAAGTCCATAGTCCTTTTGATTAGCCAAAAGGACTATCGTAATAATACATCTTCGCGCTGCGATCATCAATATTTGTTTTGAATAAAAAAAAGACCCGCCCTGCTTTTTCTTGTTGTTTGGAAATTTGCGGTTTGGTAATTTGAATTTGTTTGGGGTTTAGAGTTTAGTATTTAGGATTTTGCTCTGTCAATCTGACAAACTTTTTACTAAAAATCCGTGCCCATCCGTGTTACCCGTCCTGAGCGGTAGTCGCGAAGGAATCCGTGTTAATCCCGCCGAAAGGCGTCCCTTTGCCGTTTGGCATCCCTAACGGGAACGGGAGTGGTTCCAACCTATAACTTCCTACACCACAGGGTAGCCGAGAATTCTCTCATACGCCGCCAATACCCAAGCCAACCAATCTCTACCGGCACTTGATTAAAATGCTCATAGTCCTTTTGATTAGTCAAAAGGACTATGGCAATTCCTAACGACAATGATGTAAAGAGGGAGCATTAAATTTTCCTCGGCTTATTCAAAGAAGCCCGAAGGGATTTTACCCTCCGTAGCAATAAAGCGAAGGACGGGTCACGGACAAGGCGAAAGGGTATCGCAGATGCTTGAATCGAGAATACCCTTAGCCGCAGAACGCAAGCCGAGCAAATTGCTCCCCGGCTGACAAAACCTGCGGAATCTGCGTTATCAGCGTCTAAAATAAATCCGCCTGCCCTGCGTAACCGCTTCGGCGAAGAAGGGTGTAATCCGTGGTTAAAAAAACTCGACTGTTGAAGCACTATATAAGTACATACGTATATACTTATATACTATCGCGCAGCGATTCCACATTTTTGCTTTTTACATTTTGATTTTTGATTTGAAAAACTACACCACAGGGTAGCCGAGAATCCTCTCATACGCCCCAAGGTACCCAGCCATCATTTTATTAAGGCCCCAGTTATTCCGGGCATCTCTCATAATTCTTTTCACCTGTTTTTCCCATTCCTGCTGGTCTTTCCTGAAGAACCTGTGGTTCCGCACGGTCAATTCCAGCCCGTACCACAACCCGCCCGCGTCGTAATTCTCAAAGAGCACGCCATTGCCCACGTCCTCCGCCCCGCCCATTTTCCTCAACTGCAATGGCACAATCTTATCGTGGAACCCGCCCGTATTGCGGTTCGTCGCTGTCGCGCCGAACAGGTTTCCCACCAAATCAATCTGGCCGAATGGCTCATACAGCGACGCCCCGAATACATCGCTCGCCGCCGCGTAACCCAGCGTGCTGAGGTCATCATTAAAAGGCCAATAGGTGATTTTCCCACCCGATGCACACGCGATTCTCCCCAGAATATCCGCGTCGTTTCTGTCGTCACCCACGGGGTTTCCGACAACCGCGATTTGAACGTCCGGATGCTCGATTACAAACCTCAAAGCGATATCTTCGAGCAGCTCGATTCCTTTCTGAACGCGGTCCAGCCGGCTGGGCCAATACAGCAAAATCGCTTCCGGGTCAACTTTCAGACCGGTTTTCTTCTGGAATTTGACTAAATTGAGCTTTTTCGCTTCGATAACGTGGCCGTTTATCCCGAATGTTTGCGCGAGTCCCGGCTTATCGACATCCGGGTTTTCAATCTGGTTTTCAGGATACACCGAGGGCGATATCCCGTTGGGGATTGAAAATGCGCAGCCGTATCGGTATTTGGCTTTGGTTTCTTTCCTCACGCTCCACGGTATGAAGTTCCTGTCCAAGAAGTAATCCTCGATTGTTTCCTGAAGGAACCGGTCGCCTACGTAGTTGACCAGCGCCGCGTTTTTTATCGCGCTGGCCTGGCAATCGACACACTCCCTGCCGAAGTCGCTGGCGATGTATAAGTTGCTCCAAAGCTCGCTCAAATTCACCCCGCCAAACATCTCCAGCGGTATATACCCCGTGTGAGAATTATGTAAAGTATGAAGGACGGGGATGCTGCGGAGCTTAGCGAAGGCGGTGATGATGCCGCCCGCCATCCAGTCGTGGGAATGAATGATTCCCCTGCCCTCGTGCTTGGAGAGGATTTCACCGATGAGGAAGCGTTTAATCTGCCTCTGGAATTCGGCGGCGGTCGCGCGGGGGTCGCCATCGTAGGCGCTCATATAATTTTCGAAGAGAGAGGAATCGACAAATTTTATCTTGTCGCGCGGGAGGTGGTATAAATTCTCGATGTACTCCTCTTTGCTCATCCCCGAATGCTCCATAAACTTTCTCTGGAGATTGAGCGTGATAATGTAGGTCTTGACGCCCCTGTTCGAAAGCCCCCTGCATAAGGCGGCAACTACCTCGCCCATACCGCCTGATTTGCCGGAGACGTATTGTGCGAAATCGCCCAGACCCTTGGTAGGCAGACGGTCAGTTTCGGGGCTGATGATAATAACGGGTGTCCGGGTGTGCTTTTTCAGGATAGTGAATTTTTCGAGAGACCTGGCGAGCATCCAGAGCTTGTCGGTGATAGTTCGGACGGTTTCGCCTATTGTGCCGTAAGGGCTGAAATAGGAATGAACGGCCTGGTCTGAGCCGGTGCTTTCGTGGAGAAAATAAAGATGGTCTGAGGTGGTTAGGTGTCGCCATTTGGTTTGTAACTCGCCGCCCGCGGTTTTGGCCTTTTTTTCGAGGGCCTGGATGCGGGAGAAGAATTCCTGCTGGGTATTATTGCCCAACCAGCCAAAGGTGTCTCTGGCGGCGTCGGCCCAGGAGGAGGTCGATAAGCCGTGGATATCGACGGTGGGGCAATCAGCGGTTTTGAACATTTCGGCAACCTCGGTGGGGTTTGCCATTCTGACGCTTTGGTATTTTGCCAGCTCACTGGGGAGCTTTTTCCAGAATTCGAAGATGCCTTTGTCTTCCCAGATATGTTCGCCGATATGCTCATAGTCGTAGCCGAGTAGGACTGCTTCGCCGTCGATTTCGGCGATGTGTTTGGCGTAAAGCTCGGCGGGGACAGGCGTATGCGGAAATCTGAACGCGATGTCGTCGGAGAGTTCCCTGTTCCGGGGGATGACGATGAGATTGCCTGTTTTCGCGCGGAAGACGGCGTTTGGAGAAACGAGTTTGCCATTTTTGCGGCCAAACATATCGTTGCGTTTTTCGCAGAGCATCGCCTTATATCCCATATCGGCGACAACGTAGGCAATATCGTTATTGAACATCAGCTCGGTGTTTCTGAAAGAGGCGGGCTTTATGCCGAAGATGTCTTCCATTATGCCCCTGTGGAGGGCAACCTGGTCTCTGAATTCCTGCCTGTGCACATCAGCGAACAAGCTGGAAAGAGAGTGATAATAAGTTTCTTCGAGGAACTCGACCTGGTTTTTGTTTTTGCCCGCGGCGAGCAACTGCTGAAGGCAGGTGATTACTTCGGGCTTATACATTTGCGCCTGTTCGAGGAACGTGCCGGACATACTGAAGGTGATTTTAAAATTGGGATTTTCCTCGATGAGCTTGGTAAACATCATTGTTGCGGGCAGATAGCATTTGTGGGAGACCTTTTCAAATACCTGCTTGTTCATCTCGTCCCAGACGAACTTTTCCCTGGAGGGGTGCAGCCGAAACGGCTGGTGCAGTTGAAAATAAAATGTCGCTATGGGCATTTTACACCTTTTTTCGATATTAATTGTAACCTTGTTCCGGCCAGCAACGCGCTCCGAACGCAGCCGAACAGGTTTAACCAAACGAGCTATACAGCCCATAATGATTATAATCCACTGTCGCAAAAAACGCAAAGGAATTGGGCTTTGCGGGGACTTTGTTAATATGGGGAAATTCAAAGAAGCAAACATATTCGTCGTGCGTCGTGCGTCGGTCGTATTTCGGTGTTTATGGGACCACAGTCCCCGGGCAAGAAACAATAGCCGGGAATAACACAAGATATTAGCAAATTTTAATAGATTCCTCGACTTGGTTCGACTTTGCTCACCACAGGTCGCTCGGAATGACATCATCATTACGGTGTGCGGGCTAACCGGGAAATTCAAACTGGCGAATTCCTTATGATATATTCTTGCAGCATTGTCATAGGCCCTTGCGGCGTCGAACTCGGAATCGAAGCAGCCGATGTGAAAAGTTTTTCCATGAAGTGTGATTTGGGCGACCCACTTGCAGAGACGTTTATCCCAATGAACACCAATGAACCGGGAGGTGGTTTTCTTCCGCGCTTTTCGCCTATTGCAGGAATTTTCAGAATGAGTTGCAAACCGCAAATTGGTCCTGCGGTTGTCGAGAGTATTTCGATTTTGATGGTCAACAAGAGTTCCCTTTGGAGGATTCATAATTTCTCTGTGCAGATACGCTGCCTTTATCCTTCCACATACGGTTTTTTTGATAAGACGAGCAGCATATATACGACCGTCATCGCCAATGGCAGACCATTTGAGATGGCCGAGGCGGTAGTAAATGTCGAGGTCAACAATCGTCCAGTAGCCCTCGCCCAGATAGATACGGCGGAAGGTGTAGCCGAATTTCCACAGGCGATAGAGCAACAGGGGGCTTGCAAAGATAAGGTCTAAACAGTTAGGTATCATTATGTGAATCATTGACATTTTCTCGCCCTCCTTTTTCAAACGATACTCGATATTCGATACTGGATACTGGATACAATTTTTATGACCCGCAGGCAGGCCTGTGGGCTAACCGACCCGGCAATAAAGTTGCCGGGCTAAACACCTCAAGAAGCATCACACCCCCACACTTGTCTTCGACAAGTAGCCGTGGGGGCAGGTGAGGCCCCTCTATCCTATGGCGCGAACTTGCGCGCTTTTGACGAAAACGAGGAATTTCCTGATATGCCTAAAAACGATAAGTCCTTGTGAAATAAGGAGTAAAAAAATTTTAGAATTTTTGCATCTAAGGGTTTTCGACTTGCGCGAAAGTGGATAACAGTTGTATCATACAACTGTATGATACAACTGTTTTATAGGACTGTTTGTATCCAGAATTTAAGCCATTATAAGGAAAGAAGTTAGGACAAAAATGACCACGGAAAAAGAGTTGTTTTTAGGCCACAAAAAGGCACAAAAAACACACGAAAAATAGCCCCTTCTCATGGGGACACAAATATATAACTACTTATATATACTGGCTTTACAGCAGTTTTGGGTGTACCCTTAACGCCAGCGGCAGTTTTTAGTTTTGGGTTTTTAGTGTTGAGTTAGGGAAGCGGGGAAAAAAACGGTATCTGTCCCAGGTTTTCACCCTCAGATTTTCATAAGTCCCCCTTTTTCCCCTATATTTCATGTTCTAAGGTTTATTGCCTGACTGCTTACTCCCTTTTACTCGGAATGTCCGATTACAATGGGGACATGAATTTTCTCCAAAGGTCAATGTATCCACATAAATGCTGCCTTTGCAAAAAGGACAAGATACAGCCCGTCTTTCCTCTTTTGTTTGCTTAGCCGATTGAGCGATACTATCTATGCCATTTGTTGGTGCACGTGCGACATCGGAACTGCCCGCAGAAGAATCTTCCGCAATATTTTCAATATAATTAATATTTGAAGAGTTGTCCTTTGCTTGTGGTATCTTTGGCTGCTGAAGAGGCACATCAATTCTATAACCCTCTTCATCCTCGTTGAACCGCGCCAACTCTTGTGAGACGTAGTCGAAATCGTCATCTGTCATGTTGAGACTCTCGTTATATTCCAGAGCTTCGGGGATTGCGACATATTCAACCTTCCCATAGTTTCTCTCCACGATCCGTACTATTGTATCGATATCTACCCTAAAGAACTCCCTTCTCGGATTGACTTTGTTTACAAGAAATTTGTGGAGGTCTTGATGCAACACATGTTCAAGAGCCGGGGCATTGTCTGAAGAAATCATCATGTGGACATCGTAACGGAAAGGCACAGATGCATCGCCCAGTTCATATACTCTGTCGAGAGGTTCAAGTCTGCGAGTCATACCTACCTTGAATACGTTTTCCCCAAATGAGCCGATATTGGAAATAACATAGACGAAACCTGCTTTTGTGAGTTCTGCCATAGATTTTGCCCTTTGCAACTTTGTCTGTGCCTGTTCGAGTAGGCCTTTTAGTCGCTCAACTTCCACGTCGTGTTCGTCTTTGGCTTTTTGTAATGCTTTTTGTAATGCGGTCTGAATCGCAAGCTCTTCATTTTGCAATCGTTGTAATTCTCTCTGTCTATCTGCCTCAAGTTTTTCCTCTTCTCTAATCTGGCGCTTGATTCTCGCTTGTTCTTCTTTATGCCATTGTTTTTGGACTGCCATCTCAAAGCTTTGTTTTAAATCTTGGAGAATTTCTTGCCGTTCCGATTCGGGAATCAAATAACCGTTCTTTTCACAAAAATCAAATATGGTCTCGAATTGTTTCTTTGAGGTCGCATAATTGTTTGCTGTTACCTTTGCCCCAATGAACTTAACACTATCCTTGAGCAAGCGTCTGCCTAATGCCTGCACACTAGTTTGTAGCATATCTAACCCGCCACGCATTGATGCTAACTCAACTCCATGACTATTCAGTTGTGCCTCTAATCTGTCACGCATTACTTTTAATTCGGTTTCATGTCGAGCCAAATTTAGCTTGTCTGCTGTCTCTAAATTGTCACGCATGGCCGCTAACTCGGCTGTTAGATCGTTTCTTTGTTGTTCACTGACAGCCAATTTCTTCAAAGCAATCGATAACTGTTTAGTACTGTATTTGCTCCTGCCCCACACCCATATCACAATTCCAGCAAAAGCGAACATCGCAACAAATACAATTTCCATTGAATAGTTCCTTAATTGAAATGTGCCTGTGACAGCAAACCGAAGATATGTTTGATCTTATTCAATTCATAGGTAATCATGTATTGATAACCCTTTTTCAAGTCATAGTCCCTCTTGCCACTTCTTCCATAATTTTAGCAATTTCCGGTTATTCCTGCAAGGAAAAGGATAGGTGAAAAGCTTCCCAGAGAATGATCCTCCCACAACCAGACCCTTTGCAATCCGCCGGCGGCGGGGCAAGCCCCGCCCTACAATTGCAAAAACCTGGATTCCCGCGTTCGCGGGAATGACAAATGAATAAACCCTGCCACTCGCCAAGGGCGAAGATGGCAGGGCTGAATACGGATAAGGAAAGTGATTTATTTACATAGAACAATTTAGTGAACAAGATAGGGAAAGTGGTATAATGGCGGGCAGGCGGATAAGATGGAAGACAAGAAGAAAAAATTAGCGAGGCAGGTGGCGGGGCTGATAGAGGTGTTGCCGCCTATGCCGGAGAACATCAGCCGGCTGATGAAGGCCAACGTCGATTCAAGCAAAGGACAAAAGCAGGTGCGGGCGCTAACAGCGAATGACCCGGGGTTATGCACGGACCTTTTGCACTTAGCGTGCGATTTTTGTCTTGGGACGGGCAGGACGATTAACACAATCGACGACGCGATAACACAAATCGGGACGGGGCCATTAGTGAATCTTATCGGGATATCATACGCGAACAAGACAATCAGAAAAGAGCTGGCGGCACTGGAGCACCTGGACGAATATTTTGCGCACTCGCGGGACATTTCTTTGTGCTGCCGGATATTGGCGGAGCTTTGCGATATACCGGCCCGCGAGCGTGAGATGTGCGCGGTGGCGGGGCTGATTCACGATATAGGCCGGCTGATAATTCTCGTGGCGAGCAACAAGAAAACGGTGCATCTGATGGGGACATCGTGGGACAAGATGAAATCGGTCGCCCACAATGAAAAGGCAATCCTAGGTCTTAATCACTGCGAGGTGGGGATGCAGCTTTGCCGGAAGTGGAATTTTTCACAAATAATGCAGGACGCGGTTTTAAGGCACCATACGCCTTTAATAAAAAAAGACCTTAACTATCTTGGCGGGATGATATTTATTTCGCATTTCATAACGTTCAGCGATTTCACAGGACAGATTATTTCTACAATGCTGGGCCAGGAGCTGTTAGATTCGCTGGACCTGACCGAAAGGAAATTTGCTGAGGCGCAGCAAATATACGAGTCACACATTCACAAACACAATTGATAATTAGTTCATTGTTCATTGTTAGTTGCTGGTTGTTTATAGATAAACATCGCCATCTACCTTCATTAAAATTGACGACCTGGATTCCCGCTTGCGCGGGAATGACAGACGAATAAACCCTGCCCTTTTCCGACGTAAAATCCGTGCTTTTTTGTGCCTCCCTTCGACGCATTACGCTTGCTCAGGGAATGCTTTGTGGTAAAATCTTTGCGTTGTAAAACTGTTTTTGGAAGATAATTGAATATGGCAAAGGTGAATGCGAACGCGATAGTGGCACAGTCGGGGGGGCCGACGTGCGTAATCAATTCGAGCGTTTGCGGGGTAATACAAGAGGCAGCCAAAACGAAGAAAATCGGCAGAGTGCTGGCGGCACACGACGGCATAATGGGCGTTTTGAAAGAGGAGCTGTTTGACGCATCATCGGAGAAGGCATCGGTAATCGAGGCATTAAAGCGGACACCCGCGGCGGCAATGGGGTCGTGCAGGTATAAGCTCAAATCCTTAGACCAGGCACAATCGGATTTCGACAGAGTGCTGGACGTTTTCAAGGCGCACGATATTCGATACTTTTTCTACGCGGGCGGCAACGACTCGATGGATACGGCGGACAAGGTAAAAAATATAGCGGCACAAAGGGGATATGAGCTTGTCTGCATCGGGATACCGAAGACGATTGATAATGACCTGGCATATACGGACCATTGTCCGGGGTTCGGAAGCGTGGCGAAATACGTGGCGACCTGCGCAATGGAGGCGGGGCGGGACAACGAGGCGCTATCGACTTTCGATACGTGCAGCATCGTTGAGGTGATGGGCAGAAACGCGGGATGGATTGCTGCGGCATCGGGGTTGGCGACAAGAGAGGCGCAGGACGCGCCGCATCTTATTTATATGCCGGAAGCGGCGTTTACGTTTGAGCAGTTAGTCAGGGACGTCAAGGAGGTTTACAGGGAATTCGGCAGGGTCTTTATCATCGTGGGCGAAGGGCTTAAGGACGAGAAAGGCAATTACATTACCGCGGAGACGGCGGGGTTCGGCAATGACGCCTTCGGGCACGCGCAACTTGGCGGCGTGGCGGAGATGCTGAAAACGATAATTGAAAAAGATGCGGGGATAAAGGCACGCTGGAACAAATTAGGGACACAGCAGAGAAGCTCGATGCATTTTGCGTCGCTGACGGACATCAACGAGGCGTATATGTGCGGTAAGCATGCGGTGAAGGCGGCGATGAGCGGGGTCAATGGGAAAATGATAACCTTAGTGCGAGAAAAGGGCGCGAAATACAAATGCACGACGGGACTTGCGGAACTGAAAGACGTAGCAAACGGAGAAAAGAAGGTGCCTAAGGAGTTCATAAACGAAAAGGGCAATCATATCACCGAGGCGTGCCGGAGATATATCGGGCCATTGATTAAGGGGGAAGCGCCGATAACGGTCGGCAAAGACGGGCTGCCTGTGTATGTGCGGCTGGCGAAGAAATGGGTAGAAAAGAAACTTCCGAATTATTTGTGAGCCACAGAGGTCACAGAGAACACAGAGAAAAAGATTAAAAAAAAGAAAGAACTGGATTCCTGCTTACGCAGGAATGACAAATAAAAACTTTCGAGGTATTTATGAATTTGGGCAAATACTCATTTGGGATTGGGGACAGATTCGGCAAACAGGGTAAGGCGCAGCTGGCGGCGATGGTCGAAGCAGGCAAGGCCGGCGTCGAGATAACGCCCGTCTGGAACAAGTCGCATCGTGAGCATACGATAATCGGAACAAAGCCCGCGGCAGTTCGCGCGGAGGCGGATGAGGCAACAAAAGCAATGCTTTGGGAGGGAGCGTATTTCGTTGACGCAGACCATATCAATCTGAAAACGGCTGACTTATTTATCAAGTCGAGTGATTTCTTCACGCTTGATGTTGCGGATTATATAGGGCAGCCGGCAGAGAAAAAAGATGTTGATAACTTTATCGACGGGTGCGTGAAATATATCGACGGTTTGTCTGTACCGGGGATTGAAGGGAATCTGATTGTTACTGAGGACTCGGCGAGGACGATAGCGAATAAATACCTGTGGGCGGTGAAAGAGGCGAGCCGGTTATACAGGCACATCGTACCCAAAAAAGGCGTGGGCAATTTTGTTGTAGAAATGTCGATGGATGAAACGGATACGCCTCAATCGCCCGTGGAATTATTTTTTATTTTAGCGGCAGCGGCACAGGAAGAGATGCCGGTTGAGACGATTGCGCCGAAGTTTTCAGGCAGGTTCAATAAGGGAGTCGATTACGTCGGCGACGTTGAACGATTCGCGAGAGAATTTGAGCAGGATATCGCGGTGATTGCATACGCGGTTGAGGAATTCGGGCTGCCGAAGAATTTGAAGCTGAGCGTTCATTCGGGCAGTGACAAGTTTTCAATATATGGGGCGATTAACAAGGCGCTAAAGAAATTCGACGCGGGGCTTCACGTCAAGACGGCGGGGACAACGTGGCTTGAGGAGCTTGCGGGGCTGGCGATTGCGGAGGGCGAGGGGCTGAGGATTGCGAGGCAGATTTACGCGGAGGCATTTTCACGGATGGATGAGCTGACGAAGCCATACGCTACGGTGATTGATATCGATAAGGGCAGGTTGCCAAGCCCTGAGGTTGTCACGGAGTGGAACGGCAAGCGATTTGCTGAGGCGCTGCGGCACGACCAATCCTGCGGACGATATAATCCGGATTTGAGGCAGCTTGTGCACGTCGGGTACAAGGTCGCGGCGGAAATGGGAACGGAATTTACCGACGCGGTAGCTGACTGTGAACGTATAATCGGGCCGAATGTAACTGAGAATATTTACCAGAGGCACATTAAGCCGATTTTTATCGACTAAATCCGGGGATAAATTATGAAGACATTATTTGATTTGACGGGCAAGGTGGCGGCGGTAACGGGTGCGGGCGGGGTGCTTTGCAGCCAAATGGCGAAGGCATTGGCCTGCGCGGGGGCAAAAGTCGCGGTGATGGATTTGTCACAAGATGCGGCGAAGAAAATCGCGGATGAAATTATTGAACAGGGTGGAACAGCCATAGCGGTCAAGTGCAATGTGCTGGATAAAAAGCAGATTGAAGATGCTGCAAAGGAAATTACCGCGAAATTAGGCAATGTGGATATCCTGATAAACGGCGCGGGAGGCAATAAGAAAGACGCAACGACATCCGACAGTATGGCATTTTTTGATTTGCCGGCGGAGGCGATTCGCGGAGTATTCGATTTGAATTTTTTAGGAACTCTTTTGCCGAGCCAGGTGTTCGGCAAAGAGATGGCGAAGAATGGCTCGGGAGTGATACTGAATATATCGAGTATGAACGCGATGAGACCATTGACGAAGATTTGCGGGTATTCGGCTGCCAAAGCGGCAGTGAGTAATTTTACACAGTGGTTAGCGGTACATATCAATCAAAATCACTCGAAGGATATAAGGGTAAACGCGATTGCGCCGGGGTTTTTCCTGACGGAGCAGAACAGGTTTTTGTTGACCGATGAAAAAACGGGCAACCTAACACCACGCGGCAAGACCATAATCGAACATACGCCGATGGGCAGATTTGGCAAGCCGGATGATTTGACGGGCACGATGCTTTGGCTGGTAAGCGACGCGGCGAAGTTTGTAACGGGTGTTGTTGTGCCGGTAGATGGCGGATTTTCGGCGTTTAGCGGAGTATAGCTTTTACAGGAAGCATAAACATCTGATAAGGAATGATTTTGAATTTGTATTTGAAAGGTCAGGCGATAAAGTATGGCTGAAACTTTTATGTCCGAGGATTTCCTGCTTCAAACAAAAACAGCCCGTATTCTATATCACGAGTACGCAGCCGGTATGCCGATTTTTGACTATCATTGCCATATTTCGCCTCGTGAGATTTCGGAGGACAAACAATATCAGAATCTTACTCAGATTTGGCTTTATGGCGACCATTACAAATGGCGGGCAATGCGAGCCAACGGAATCGACGAGAGATACTGCACAGGCAAGGCAACCGATTTCGAAAAATTTCAAAAATGGGCCGAAACCGTCCCGAAGACAATCCGCAACCCGCTGTTTCACTGGACCCATCTGGAATTAAAAAGGACATTCGGCATCGCCGACAAACTCCTCAATCCTGATACTGCAAAAGAAATCTACGACAAATGCAGTCAAATGCTGCGTTCGCCGGATTTTTCCTGCCGGAATTTGCTGCGAAAGGCGAATGTAGCGTGCATCTGCACCACCGATGACCCAACCGATACCCTTGAGTTCCATAAAAAACTGAAGGACGACAAGTTTGAAATAAAAGTTCTGCCCTGCTGGCGGCCTGATAAAGCGATGGCTGCGGAGAATACTGCCGGATTAAACAAATGGATTGATGCGCTGTCTGCCGCGGCTGATATTGATATAGTCGATTATCGCGACTACATCGAGGCATTGAGAAAAAGACACGAATTTTTCCATTTAAACGGCTGCAGAATAAGCGACCACGGACTTGATACGCCTTACGCCTCGGACTTTACCGATTCCGGGCTTAAAAAGATATTTGCCCAGATTCGAACGGGCAAAAACATCGACGGGGAAGACGTTCTGGCGTTCAAATCGGCAATGATGTATGAATTCGCTAAAATGGATTATGAAAAGGGCTGGGTTCAGCAATTACATCTGGGCGCGCTGCGGAACAACAATACGCGAATACTTAAGGCCATCGGCCCCGACACGGGCTTCGATTCAATCGGCGACTTCGAAATCGCCCGTCTGTTGGCAAGGTTCCTCGACAAGCTCGATTGTATTGGGAAACTTCCCAAAACAATACTTTACAATCTTAATCCGAGAGATAACGAGCTTATCACCACGATAGCGGGCAGCTTCCAGGATGGTTCCTGCCCCGGCAAGATTCAGTTTGGCTCGGCCTGGTGGTTCCTTGACCAAAAAGACGGAATGCAAAGGCAGATTGAGGCCCTTTCGAACATGGGGCTTCTCAGCCGGTTTGTGGGGATGACGACCGATTCGAGAAGTTTCCTGTCTTATCCGAGGCACGAGTACTTCCGCAGGATATTGTGCAACATTCTTGGCAACGACGTTGAAAACGGACTAATACCACCTGATATTGAATTGCTCGGCGGTATGGTGCAGGATATCTGTTACAACAATGCGCGTAGTTATTTTGCAATGTAGAGCAGTAAATAGTCAACAATGGTTTAGCCACCCCCGTTGTTTTGCTTCGCAAAACACGACACGGGAGCTACGCTGCGCTTCGCAGAGCACACAGAGATTATTTATTTCCGAAGGTCGATTGAGGTTCAGAATAGGTTGTCAATTATGCCGTTTGACGCTATGCTGTAAGGAAAGAATCGGGACGACCAGCTAGATACTAGTCAAGCGGTCTGGGGAATGGTTGAAAGGATCTCATCATGGGTTTTTTATTTATCGTTGCTGTTATAGTGGCGATAATTATCTACAAAATTACAAAGCCAAATTCAAACAAAATACAGATTAGCGTTTCTTTAAATAAACCCAATATGATAGATTGGGAAAACCAACGAAAAGAAAAAGCAAAACTAAAAGAGGCACATATACGATTAATAAAAAACGATTTCAAAAAGCCTGATACTTTAGAATTGGCTTTATTAGGCATTGAAAATGCAGTAAAAAGATTCGTCTCTAATTTTGGTTCCAATTTCATAGACATTCAGGATTATTACAATAAGTTAATAGTACCTGAGGATTTGGAAAAGAAAGAACTTTATGTTCGCAAAGAATTCGAATCTGAATATAAACAAAGAGCAATAGACGAACACAAGTTAAAATCCATTTATCTTGCTTATCAACATCTAAAACTTTTGCTGGAAAATCCTCAGTATTCTTGGAGTAACTTTAAGGGCCTTAGTTGTTTATATGCCAACCTGAAGGCAGAAGAATATTTTAGCGACTTGGCTGGTATATTATTATACGTGAAAGACTTATATCCTGACAACCAAGCAATTAAGGACATAGACATACAACTGGAAAAACTATTTAAGCTATGGGCTTCAAGAGATGATGCAGGCGACATGTACAGAGAGAATTATAAAACGTTAACAAAGACGACGAATGTTAGCGATAAGCATTTTTTATTGATATCTATAATCGATTATTTGAGCAGAAGATATAAATACAATCCATCATTTAGAGACGAATTAGTTAGTCGGTGCCTAGAAGATATTGCTATTTATGAAAGATTTTTGATGGCATTTCACAGCATGTATTTTGTGGGTTATGACAATAAAGGCAATTATATTAAAGCGAAACATACTTTTGAAGATGTAAAGAAATTGCCAAATTATATTGTTCCGAGCCTAAACTCTTTCGACGTTCTATATGAAATATATGAAAAAGAACATAATATCAAAGGGCTTGAGTGGTTGGAAGGTATAGGGGAACATATTAAATACCACGACTATGTGCAAGAAAATACTGAATCCTTAAAATCAAACAATAAAGAACCGAACCTTGCAAATAAAACAAATACATTTGAAGAAATAACTTCTATAATAGAGATTCCCAAATCTGGAGAAAAGAAATTATCCTATGTGTCTTCGAATGGCGAGTACTGTTCCACCGAAGAAGCGTTTAAGGATTACTTTGAACGAGAAGGATATAAGGTTATGCGTGCTGAGGTTAGTTTTTGGCAGGGAATGTTCTGCCTCTCTTTCTGGGAGGAAATATTTGGATGTATGGGCAATCCAAATCCGATGCAGGATATTCCTTTGGATTTATTTCGAGGAGAGTCTTTCTATGATTGCAGAAAGAGCGATATAGATAATAAATATGCTTATTTGCAGACTACAAACTTACCGACGTTTATAAATAAGCAAATTGATTCTTATGGAAAATATAAGACAAGACTTTTGTATAATGTAGATTATGAGAATCCTCGATCGCCGAGGAACTGCATAAATGTGTTTATAACAGATATAGTCCAAAGTTTTATAAGGCGTGTTGATATAAATATATTTGCTAAAATTGTTTATCGAATCGCAATGAATCCCACTGAAAATCGTGCGGGATTGCCAGATTATGTTATTTGGAACGATGCCTTATTGGAAATGGTTGAAGTAAAACAATTAAGAGAACACATACGCGACACGCAGGTTAATTGGCTGAATTGGATGTTGGAAAATAATATTCCTGTAAGGGTTGTTAGAGTAAAAGGAATATGAGAAACATACTTACGAAATAAACGCTGAAAGCTCTCAATATGGAAAAGCTATACGAAGAAATATTTGGCAGGAAACCTGTTAAAAAGGGTACTGCTTATGAGCTGATTGTGGGAGCAGTTTTAAAATGCCTCAACAAAGACGCACAGATAACCCATAACGTGTTTTTTAGGAATCCATTTAGCGGCGAAATATTTCAGATAGATAATCTTCATCGAACTGACGAACAAATGTTTGTTGAATCTAAGGATTATTCTGGAAGGAATAAGAAAGTAGGACGTGGAGACGTTCAAAAGCTCGCAGGTGCTCTATGTGTTCTCAAGGGCAGTATAAATAAGGGGCTTTTGACTTCGGCTACCGATTTTACAAATCCGGCCAAACAATTTACACAAGATTTTCTCAAAGCTAACGCTATTCCGATAGATCTTCTTGTCATTCGTCAAAGTATTCCGGCAGATACAGAAGGAACGATAAGAAAGATATCTATTAACATAAATATAATTATGCCCGACTTTCAAAAAGCTTTGTTCAGTGCCATCTTCCATATAGGGCAAGCTCCAAAGGAATTGGGGTGCAAAGAAGGAGACGGGTTGAATTTGGCAATAGACTGTTTTTATAAGAAAGATGGTTCTGTGCTTGATACAATCTCAAATTTGACTTCAAAGCTTCCGCTTAATACCAAGTTGATGTTAGCTCAGGGCGAATGGAAGTTTGACGAACAGGCATATATTTATATTGGTAAATTTCCTGTCCCAATCGAACGGGTGGAATATAAAGTACCTTTTATTAATCATGTTGAAAAACTAGAAATAAATGCTGGTAAAGCGGCTATTTTAGTACGTTCAATAGATGGAGAATTTTATAAGATAATTTCAGTTGAAGACCTTAGAAAAATAAGTGTCACAGAGAATGGCACTTATGGTATTAAGCATTAAATGAAAAATTTTTATTTTCCAAGAATTATCCTATGCTGTCATAGAACCACTCCCACCGTATTCCGCGCTGCGCGAGAGAATAGAGCAGTTGATAGTCGAAAGTTGACGACTTACTAAAAACTAAAGGACTACCGACACCGTATTGCTTGGGAAGCTCTCCCCCGACGAATTAATCGCTTTAACCCGATATTCTAATTTACAGCCGATGGGTTGTTTTGTCAGCTTATGTTCATTATTGAGAGCGGTTGCCAGTTCTGATAACTCAAAACAGCGTGAATAAGTGTCTAAAAAAAATCCGTGAATTTCACGTCATCCACGATTAAAATAATGCGGTTCGGCGGGGCAAGCCCCGTCCTACAATTTTAATGACCCGCCGTGAAACGGCGGGCTAAATATTTCAAAGAAACAGTGTAAATCTGTCCGCCACAGGCGGATAAATGTTAAACAGTGTCGTAAGGAGTTTGTAATGTCGGATGCAGCGGCAGCGTTGAAGGAATTTAAAGTTACGAAGAAATTTTTCGTCGGGATAGATTCGGACGGATGTGTATTCGATACGATGGGGATAAAGCAGCGGGAGTGTTTTTGCCCGTGGACGGTGGCGTGTTTTGGTTTGCAGCCGGTGGCGGAGGCGGCGAGAGAATGCAGGGTCTTCGCGGATTTATTCAGTAAAACCCGCGGGGCGAACAGGCACAAGACGCTGAAACGGATTTTGTCGGAACTGCTGCCAAGTCATCCGCACGTCAAGCAAAGGGGATTTGAGGTGCCGCAACTGCCACATTATTTCGCGTGGGTGGATGACCCGAAGAGTATCCTGAGCAATGACGGATTAAAAAAGGCGATTGAGGCGGCGAAAGACCCGATGGTGAAGAAAGAATTAGAGCAGGCGCTGGACTGGAGCAAAAAAGTGAACCAGGCGGTAACGGATATCGTAAAAGGAATACCGCCCTTCCCGTTTGTGCGGGAGAGTTTGGAGAAGATACAGCCCGCGGCGGACGTTATAGTGGTATCGGCAACGCCTGGGGAAGCGCTTGTGAGGGAATGGGAAGAGCACGATATCGCCAAATACGTCGCGGTCATCGCGGGGCAGGAGATGGGAACAAAAGCCGAGCATCTTGAATACGCAACGAAAGGAAGATATTATAAGGACCATGTCTTAATGGTTGGCGACGCTCCGGGCGACCTGAAGGCGGCAAAAGCAAACGAGGCGTTATTTTACCCGATAGTGCCCGGCAAAGAGACGGAATCGTGGAAACGCTTTCTTAAAGAGGCGTTTGACAGATTTCTCAAGGGGCAGTTTGCAGGCGGGTATGAGCGGAAGCTGATTACGGAATTTGAGAATTCCCTGCCGGGCAAACCGCCATGGGAAAGGTAAACAGATTATGGTAATTGAACGACAATATGCGGATGGAGTCATCAGCAAAGAGCAAATGCGGGAGGCGGTGGCGGAGTATTTCGGCAAGCGAAGATACTCAGGCAAAAGCGTACTTGTTATCGTCCCGGACAATACCAGGTCCGGCCCCGTCGGCGGGGTGTTCAAAGCCATATTTGATTGCATCGGCAATGACGTAAAAAAATTAGACGTGTTAGTTGCGCTGGGGACTCATCAGCCGATAAGCGAAGAGCAGATTTGTGCGCGCCTAACGATGACACAGAACGAGCGCAACGGCAAATACAAATCGGTGAAGTTTTTTAATCACCAGTGGGACAACCCGGAGATGTTCAAGTTCGCAGGCAAGATTCACGCAGACAAGATTGAACGGCTGACCAAAGGGCTTTTCCGCGAAGAGGTTGAAGTCACGGTTAATAAACTGGTTTTTGAGTACGATGAGTTTTTTATCGTCGGGCCTGTATTTCCGCATGAAGTGGTGGGTTTTTCAGGCGGACACAAATATATCTTCCCGGGCGTCGGGGGGCCTCAAATCATAAACTTTTTCCACTGGCTTGGCGCGGTGATAACGAACCCCGCGATAAACGGCAACAAGTGGACGGCGACTCGCGAAGTCGTCGAAAACGCGGCGTCATACATCACAACGCCGCATACGCTTTTTGCGCTGGTGGCGGATAAGGAAAAGTTCAAAGGCATATTCATCGGCGACTGCGTCGAGGCGTGGGAGAGGGCGGCGGATTTGTCGGCAAAGGTGCATATCGTCTATAAGGACAAGCCCTACAAGACGGTGCTGGGGATAGCGCCGAAGATGTATGACGAAATATGGACGGCAGGCAAGGTGATGTATAAGCTGGAGCCGGTGATTGCGGACGGCGGGACGCTGATTATTTACGCCCCGCATATCAAAGAGGTTTCGGTAACGCACGGCAAAACAATCGAGCATGTCGGCTATCATACGCGAGATTATTTCATCAAGCAGTGGGACAAATTCAAGGATTATCCGTGGGGGGCGATAGCTCACTGCACGCACGTCAAAGGAATCGGCTCGTATAACAACGGCGTGGAAAAACCAAGAGTCAACGTCGTGCTGGCAACGGGGATAAGCAGAGAGCGATGCCGGAAGATAAACCTGGGCTATATGGACCCGGAACAAATTGACATCGCAAATTACGAAGGCAAGGAAGACATGGGGATTCTGGTTGTGCATAACGCGGGTGAGACGCTGTATAGATTGTCGGACGGTTCCATACCAAGAATAAGAGAATAAACACACGGTCCCCCGCTTCGGCGGAAATTACAGATATATAGAAAGGAAATCATAAAATGACACAGGCGGATATCGGATTGGTCGGACTGGCGGTAATGGGCGAAAACCTGATTTTGAATATGGAGAGCAAAGGGTTCACCGTAGCTTGTTACAACAGGACGATTTCGAAGGTCGATGATTTTGTAAACGGGCGGGCAAAGGGCAAAAAGATAATCGGCTGCCGCTCAATCGGAGAACTGACGGCAAACCTGAAAAAGCCGAGGAAGGTAATGCTGATGGTCAAGGCGGGACAGGCCGTGGATGACTTCATCGAACAGCTGCTCCCCTCTCTTGAGAATGGGGACATAATTATCGACGGCGGCAATTCGCATTTCCCGGATACGATTCGCAGGACCAAATACGTGGAGAGCAAAGGCAAGCTGTATATCGGCACGGGTGTATCGGGCGGCGAGGAAGGCGCGTTGCGCGGGCCGTCGATTATGCCGGGCGGTTCGCCGGCAGCGTGGCCGAATGTCAAACCGATATTCCAGGCAATTTGCGCCAAGACGGAGAATGGAGAGCCCTGCTGCGAATGGGTCGGCGAAAACGGCGCTGGGCATTTCGTAAAAATGGTGCACAACGGCATCGAATACGGCGATATGCAGTTGATTTGCGAGACGTATCATTTGATGAAGGAAGGACTGGGTTTGAGTAACGCCGAGATGCACAAGGTCCTCGCGGAGTGGAACCAGAGCGAACTGAACTCATACCTGATTGAGATTACGCGTGATATTCTCGCTTACAAAGATGAGCAGGGAAACGAGGTCATCGATTTGATACTGGATACAGCGGGACAAAAAGGCACGGGCAAGTGGACCGTCGTCGCTGCACTGGATTCAGGTCAACCCCTGACGCTCATCGGCGAAGCGGTATTCGGGCGGAGTTTGTCAGCCCTGAAGAACGAACGAGTAAAAGCATCGCAGGTATTGAAAGGCCCGAAGGCGCAATTCAAAGGGGACAAGGCAAAATTCGTCGATGATTTGCGAAAGGCGCTGTATGCGTCGAAGATAATAAGTTATGCGCAGGGTTATCAGCTGATGCGAGCCGCGGCGAAGGAATACGGCTGGAATCTCAACTACGGCGGCGTCGCGCTTATGTGGCGAGGCGGGTGCATTATCCGCTCGATATTTCTGGGCGAGATTAAAAAGGCATTCGATAAAAATCCGAATCTCGAAAATCTTTTACTCGACCCGTTCTTCAAACGGGCGATGGCAAAAGCACAGGTTTCCTGGCGTCGGGTAGTAACAACAGCGGTCAAACTGGGCATCCCAATTCCGGCAATCAGTGCGGCGATGGCGTTTTACGACGGGTATCGTCACGAACGATTACCCGCGAATTTATTGCAGGCACAGCGTGATTATTTCGGCGCGCATACTTACGAACGGGTAGATAAGCCGAGGGGTGAGTTTTTCCATACCAACTGGACAGGCCGGGGCGGCGATACAAGATCATCCACATATACTGTGTAAGATGGCAAATCGGCCGGCAAGTTGACTTAAATCGAATCGTCGTGTATATTCTGGCAAGTGAAAGAACCAGGTTTTTGACGATATTTTCACGGGAACTCTTATGGATTTGTTCTGGAAAATAATGATAGCAGCTGCGGCGCTTGTCGCTATCGGCTGGATTGCGTACGGAATATGGGAATGGCGTGAACGCAAGCTCGAAAAAGAAAGGCCAAAAGTCAGGTCTGAGAAATACCAGCAGGCGTCAAATTCGGTCGCGGATTACGCCAAAAAGCTGGCCGAATTCAAAAAACCGACCTATAAACGCGAAGACACCCCACCGACAGACACAAAACCGCCCCAGGAATAAACATCAACAGCAGGAACATTTTGGCCCGAAGATTTTCTGCCGCAGGGCAAAATGGTCGAGGACATCTGCTTTAACAACGCAGAGAGATACTTTGCAATATCGCTCGATTACTCTTTAGTGGCTTTAGTATTGTGAATGGCCGGGACGGGCTTTAGGTATTCAAACAGTTCGAATGATTCGCCTGATGGCCCTTTGAAAAACGCTATCCTCACACCGCCCATCAAATTCGGGTCATCAATAATGGGAGTGGTAAAGCTGACGCCTTTGGCCTTGAACTTGGCGAAAACAGTATTGATATCTTTGACTTCAAGGGCAACGTGGTCAATGACTCCGCCTGTTCTCGGTTTTACCTTGTTGACATCTTCCGGCTCAAGCAGCTCGATTATACACGAACCCCGACGGACCATCGCAAAGCCGAATCCGGAATCCAGCCGGGTGCGGTGAACCAGTTCAAAGCCGAGTGTATCAGTATAGAAAACGAGGGATTTGGACATATCTCTCGTATAGACGCAAATATGCGCAAGGCCCTTAATGTCAGGGGTATTAGCGTCCGCGAAAGAAGGTTGATTAGAAACAGCCATTGTCAAAGCAACTAAGAGAATGACTGTAAAACTGTTCGCAATCCGGCTTGTACGCATTGAGGGCAATCCTTTCAAAAAAGGTATGCGGCTTAACGATTCGGGAACACAATTTATGCGATTGAATCATAACTTATGATTTTCTGCATATAAAAAAGGTCCCGCTTTGGGGGCGGGACCACAGGTTTTTAGTTCGGCAAACCGTTTTAGGAAGGTTTGACGTCTGTCGCTTCCGGGCCTTTCTTGCCCTGGGCGAGAGTGTATTCCACCGCCTGACCTTCTTTTAGTGTCCTGAAACCCTCGGCAACAATTTTGGAGTGATGAATAAACACATCCTCGCTGCCATCATCAGGAACAATAAAACCAAAACCTTTTTTCTCATTGAACCATTTTACTTTACCTGTAGCCACGTGTTTCTCCTTTTAACCCATACCGCCGGCTCCTCGCTGTTTCGCAAAGGCGCTTTTGCGAGGATTGTTTAAAAGCGCCCTTTACACGGTGACAAAATAGCTTAAGACCCTTTGTAATTCAACAACTTTTTTAAGGATTTTTTTGCTTTTCAGGCGGCAGACAGGGGGGCATTTTATCCCCGATTAACCGGCCAAATATCGCCCGCAGCCGTCGTTTTCATATCATTTTAGCCGTCAAATCGGGGTTTTTCCTTTACTTGGACGCCACCGGCAGGTATATCAGTAGTTCTAATGTGTTAAAAAGCTTGACATAGCAGCAATTTTAAACTAAATTTTCAGCTTTGGTTTTCGGTTTCCGTACCGATATATGTTTCTTTAATTAAGGTTTTTGGAGGTCTTTGTGGCTAAAGAGTTGGCAAAAGAGTTGATTAGTGCAGGCGTCCATTTTGGACACAGCGCAAACAGATGGAATCCCAAGATGGGGCCTTTTATTTTTGGCAAACGCGGGCAGATACACATCATCGACGTTCGCAAGACCCTGGCAGGCCTGGTAATCGCCAGGAAACTGCTGGTGGACGTCATATCCTCCGGCAAAGACGTCGTATTCGTGGGAACCAAAAGGCAGGCGCAAAAGGCGGTTGAGGCCTCGGCGGAAAAGTGCGGTATGCACTTCGTCTCGGACCGCTGGCTTGGCGGAACACTCACAAATTTCAGAACGATACGGTCTCGTGTTCAGCGGCTCGAAGAACTGGAAGGGATGCAGGAAGCGGGCACGCTCGAATCGCAGAGCAAAAAGCAGGCGTCCCGGCTCAAACGCGAGCTACGTAAAATAAAAAGCAATATGGACGGCATTCGCAGAATGAGTCGGTTGCCGGGCGTAGTAGTTGTGGTTGACTGCAAAAAAGAATACCTCGCCCTGCGTGAAGCCAGGAAACTCGGCATAACCACCATCGGAATTATCGATACGGATTGCGACCCGGATACGGTTGACGTAGTAATTCCGGCCAACGACGACTCGATTAGAGCGATAAGTTTGCTCCTCAGCGAGCTTGCGGACGCGGTCGCCCAAGGCAAAACGATGGACACAATCCGCAAAGACGTCGCGTCAAAACCCAAGCACATCAGGTCAAAAAGAACAGTAATGGCAAGAGCGGATAAGTCGGAATCAGAACAGACACCTGAAGCAACAGGCGAAACACCTCAGCCCGACAGCGGACCCGCCTAAAGGCGAGCCGCAGGCCTCGCCATCCCTTAGGGATGGCAGTAATAAAAAAACAATAATACCGAAAAGGTTTTTTTAGCAGGAGTTTTTGAAATGGCGGAAATCTCAGCAGCACTGGTAGTTAAACTTCGCAAGATGAGCGGCCAGGGTATGATGGATTGCAAGAAGGCGCTCGAAGAAGCAAACGGCAATACGGATGAGGCAATGGCAATACTGCGGAAAAAAGGCCTCGCGACGTTAGCCAAACGCGCCGAACGCGCAACTACCCAGGGCTTAGTGGTCGGCAAAACCAGCCCGGACGGCAAAACGGCTGTCCTGGCGTCATTGTGCTGCGAAACAGATTTTGTCGCCAACAACGATGATTTCAAAGCAGCCGCGGAAAAATTAGCCGAATACGGTATGGCCTGCGCACAAAACGACGGCGTTGCGAATGTCCTCGGAACAGCCGTCGCCGGCAAAAAATTCAGCGATGTTATCACGGAGCTGGTTAGCAAAACCGGCGAAAAAACCGAGGTCGGCGACTACGCCAAATTCCATCTCGACGGCCCGGGCCTTATCAGCACATATATCCATTTCAACAAAAAAGTCGGAACGATGCTGGAGATTTCCGCAAGCGACGCGAAAGTAACGTTATCAGACGAACTTAAGAGAACCGGCGCGGATATTGCGATGCACATTACCGCGACCAAGCCGCTTGCCCTGGATAAATCAGGCATCGACCCAAAGGTAATCGAGCAGGAAAAGAGCATTTACGCCGACCAGGTAAAAAACAAGCCGGCAAATATCGTGGATAAAATAGTCGAAGGCAAACTGAAGAAATTCTTCGAGGATAACTGCCTGCTCGACCAGAAATTCGTAAAGGATGATACAAAAACAGTAGCGCAGGTATTGGAAGAGGCCGCCAAGTCGGCAGGCGGCAAGGCAACGCTGAAAAAATTCGTGCGTTTCGACGTCGGATAAGCGGTCTGCCGGATATGTTTTCGCCGACCCGGAAGGATGCGGGGAACGAAAAATGCCAGCGAGCAAATACAAGCGGGTATTGCTGAAACTATCGGGGGAAAGCTTTTGCGAACAGGGCGGATTCGGGATTGACGGCAAGCAGCTCGAATCCATAGCGAGCAGGATTGCCGAGATTAACAAGCTCGGCCCGCAGGTCGCCGTCGTCGTTGGCGCGGGAAACTTTATCCGGGGGGAAAATTTCTCAAAAAAGACATCGATACCGCGAAATACCGCGGATTATATGGGTATGCTCACGACGATTATCAACGCCTGCGCACTGCAGGAAACGCTTGAAAAACTCGGGACGACAACTCGCGTGATGAGCGCGATAGAGGTCGAGGCAATGTGTGAGCGGTTTATACGCCGAAGAGCGCTGAGGCATTTCGAGCAGGGAAGAGTCGTCATACTGGCAGGCGGAACCGGCAACCCGTTTTTCACCACCGATACCTGCGCTGCCCTGCGTGCCGCCGAGCTTGAGGCGGATTTGCTGATTAAAGCGACCACGGTTGACGGCGTTTACAGCGATGACCCCAAGAAAAACCCCGGCGCAAAGCTTTTTGAGAAACTGTCATACCAGGATGTCCTCGAAAAGAACCTCCGCGTAATGGACCATTCGGCCGTAAGCTTGTGCCGGGACAATAAAATCCCCATCGTAGTTATTAACATCTTCAAAACCGGCAATCTTAGCAAAGCGATTCGCGGCGAATCGGTAGGAACCGTGATTTCTTAAGGGATGGAGACAAGATATGCCCGTTAAAGAGATAATGACAAACAGTGAAAATAAAATGAAAAAGGCGGCGGACATCCTGCTGGACGAGCTTAAAGGCGTTCGCACGGGCATGGCATCGACGGGGCTGGTTGAAAATATACGGGTCGAGTATTACGGCAACCCGACGCCGCTGAAGGCGCTTGCCGCGTTGTCAACGCCTCAGTCGGATATGATTTTAGTAAAGCCCTTCGACCCCGGCTCAATCAAGGATATCGACAAGGCGATACTGGCCAGCGACGTTGGTTTGACGCCTATGGTCGATGGCAAAGTCATTCGCCTTAATGTGCCGGCCCTTACCGAGGAGCGCAGAAGACAAATAGTGCATCAAATCAGGGGCTTTGGCGAACAAGCCAAGGTAAGCGTCCGAAATGTCCGAAGAGACGAAATAAAAACCCTTGAAAAAGAAGAACAAGGCAAGCTGATAACCAAAGACGACCTGGAAAAAGGCAAAAAGCAGCTTGACGATATGGCCAAACAATATACCGACAAGGTTGACCATATGGTCAAGCACAAGTCAGATGAAATAATGCAGGGTTAAACCGGAATTGAGAATTTAGAACGAAGAGTTAAGAATTCAAAAAAACGACCGCTGGAGCGTTTCTCAATTCTTCATTCTAAATTCTTAATTGTCAATCGAGGGACGTAATTGATATTTATTCGGTTTTGGGGATTATCCTATGGAACACTCGGAAAACAACACAACGGTAACAAAGAAAAAAACCGGCAAAAAGATATTAAAAATCACAGCAGGCACAGTGGTTATTCTGCTTTTGCTGGTGATTGTGCTGGTGGCGTTCGTTGTCCCGGCGTATGTCTCCAGTGAAAGCGGACGCAAACTGATACTCTCGAAAGCCAACGCCTCAGGCGCGGGAGTTATCGACTTCGCTAAACTAACGATGAGCTGGTTCAAAGGCATCAACGTTACCAATATCAGCTTCAAAAACGCCGACCGGGGACTTTCGGTGGCGGTAAAAGGCGTGTCAACCAGACCCGATTATGGCGCGCTGCTGGCCGGCAACCTTTCCTTCGGCGAAACGGTAATCGATGAGCCGAAGGTGGAAATAGACGTTGATAAAATGAAACAGAAAGCCGCCGAGACGCAGAAGACCGCCGCTAAACCGGCAGCCAAAGGCAAAACGGAAACCTCTGTCGGCGTGCCAATCAAAAAAATAGACCTCGTCGTAAAAGATGGGGACGTAAAAATAAAAGATAAACGCGGAACTGTCGAGGTCTCGAAGATAAACAGCACAGTGGCCCTTCTCGGGCCTGGTGAAAAAACCACTCTCGCCCTGGACGCCAGTATCGCCGGGCAGGGAGCCGCCTCGACGGTAAACGCCCGCGGCGACCTGACTCCGGGTAAAAACTGGGACTTAAGCAAAGCAACCGCAAATATTACAGCCGACGTGAACAATCTGAACTTGAGCCAGTTGGAATCTATATTGGCTATCGCGGGTGTTGATGTAACCGCCAGAGGCACGGTTTCGGCGCATTTAAAAGGCGAGCTGAAAAATGGCGTCGTGGAAAATGTCGACCTGGATGTGCAGGGCAGCTCCATCGAAATAACCGCCCCGCAGCTCAAAGGGGACACGATAAAAACCGACGCCCTGAACGTCGCAGTTGAAATCGACCAGCAGGGAAATCTTATCAACGTCAGGAAAATGAATGTCGTTGCCGACTGGCTCAAAGCCGATGCGAACGGGGCTGCACCGATGTCGCTGGCGTCTGTTTCGGAATTTATGAAACAGGGTTCGAAAAACGAATTGAAGGCGAATCTCGAATGTGACCTGCCCGCGGTGGCAGCGATGCTTCCCAAAACACTGAACATCAAAGAGCAAACCAAACTGACGGGCGGAAAGCTCGTCGGCAGCGTTCAGACCGTTAACGAAACGGGCGGTAAAATGTTGGCCGGGCAGGTAAGCGTCGAAGGACTCTCCGGCACAATGGATGGCAAACCGGTATCCCTTTCCGAGCCGGTACAGGTGCAGGCGAAAATATCCGCCGAAGGTAAAAATATAAAATTTGAAAAAGTCGGCGTGTCATCGTCGTTCGCGACCGTCAATTGTGACGGCACCATGGAAATGTTTAACTACGATGCGCAGATTGACCTCGCCAAAGCCGCCGCTGAGCTGGGTCAGTTCGCCGATATCAGCAAATACAAGCTCGCCGGGCAGCTTTCCGCCAAAGGACAACTAAGCAACAACGCAAAAACCGCGGCGATTGTCTGCTCGTCGAAAATATCGAACCTGCGGGTAAATCCCACCGCCGATATAACCGTCAGTGAGCCGAATGCCGCGATCGATGTAACCGCCTCGCTCGACAAACAAACCAATGTGCTGCTGGTAAAACAGTTCAAGGCAGACACAAGCATGGGGCAGTTCAGCGTCAAAGACGGACGCCTCCCGATGGGCAAGGATGTTAAAGAGCCGATTTCGCTCACCGCATCCGCCAAAGGCCTCAACCTCGCCAAAGTCCAGCCATACCTTGTAATGACAAAGGCAATTTCAAAGGACATCGTGCTCGGCGGTATGGTTGATTCGGATATGACTCTTAGTTTAAAAGACGGCAGTTATAAAATTACCACCGATTCGACAAAAATCGCAAACCTGCTGGTAAAAGCTCCGGGCAAAGAGGCGTTTACACAGAACCCCGTCGCGATTGTCCTCGATGCCGAGATGAACCCGAAAACACTAAGCCGGGCAATCAAGGCGGAAATTACAAGCCCGGATATAAAAATCAAAACGGATATTCAGCAGAAAAACGAGGGGCAAAACAGCTCCATACAGGGGACAGCAAAGCTCGACTTCGACTGGAAGGCGATTGTGGGAATGCTTTCGCCCTTTATGCCCGCGGGATTGACCATCGAAGGCAAACGTCAGGACTCAATCAGCTTCGCCAGTAAATACCCCGCCAAAGACCCCAATCTGATGCTCGCGAACCTCAACGCCCAGGCCAAAGTCGGCTTCGACAAGGCCTCTTATATGGGCCTCAACGTGGGGACAACCAACATGGATTTGAAAGTCGATAAAGGGCTTATGACCATAGCGCAGTTTATCGCTCCGGTGAACAATGGCCAGCTTAATTTCGGCGGCTCAGCCGACTTCAAACAAAAGCCCGCTATATTCAAAACACCGGGCCAGATGCAGATTATCAAGGACGTGCAGATAAACAAGGAAATGGCCGACAAGATGCTGGCAAAAGTAAATCCTGTCTTCTTCGGCGTATCGAGCATCACCGGCAACGCCAATTTCCAGTGCGACCAGCTCGCTGTCCCCATAACCGGCGGTAAACCCGAAGACGCCAATATCGCCGGCACAATTTCGCTTACACAGGTCAGGATGCAGTCCACTGGTCTGTTTGGCGCGATACTCAATGTAATCGGCGGTTCGCAAAGCGATTTGGTAACCCTTCACCCGACGCCCTTCACGGTGCGAAACGGCTTTGTAAAATATACGGATATGGAGATGGACCTCGGCAACAGACCCATCTATTTCAGCGGAAGTATTCCCGTTGACCCCAACAGGAAAATCGAAAAATTCAGTGTTACCCTGCCTGTTACCGCCCTCGGCAAAACGATGACAACCGACAAAAAAGCGGGACCGGGCAGGATAACCGCTTATATTAATGGAACGCCGAATAAGCCAAAACTCGACGTGGGAAAAATGCTCCAGAATCAGGCCGTCCAGACGGGCCTCGAACTCCTGATGGAAGGGGCCAAAAAGGGAAAATAACCGAATAACTATTCAGGCCGGGAGGTAATAACGTATGTTCGATAAAATTTTATCCACTCCGACCGCCCAGGTCGGCAGAGTCGGAAGATTTGTGATTTTCCAGATCAAGCTTTGGATTCACTGCTTTCGGCTGCTCAAAAAAAACCGTTCAGGCCAGCAGGCGGCTGCGCTATCCTATTACACAATGTTCGGCATCGTACCGCTGGCAGTCGTGATGCTGATGGTCGTCCAGTTTTTCCCGGCTTATCAGGACGCAGGGCAGAATATCAAGGAAGCGGTTTACTCACAACTGCACCTTTCCACAATTGAGTACCCTGACCCCGCAAATCCTAATTCCAACATAAAACTAACCGATAATCTGGACGCAATCGTCGCCAAAGTTTTCACCGGCTTCAATCATGGAACAATCGCTGTTTTAGGCGCGGTCTTTATTATTTTTGCGGCGTTGATGATGCTGTCAACTATCGAGGGGGCGTTTGACCAGATTTGGGGCGTTGGCAGAAGCAGGAGCATTATCCACAGAACCGTCAACTACTGGACCCTGTTGACTGGCGGCCCCCTGCTGCTCGTTGCCGCAATATACGTCGCCACGAAATATGCCGCCATCAGCCAAATCCAAAAAACCGTGCTCTCACATACCGCCCCCGCCGTAGTTTCATACTTCGCCTCGGTCGCGGGATTATTCCTGCTCTACCTGCTGCTTCCCAATACCAAAGTCAAAATACGCGCCGCCATCTGGGGAGCAATTATCGCGGCGATTGTCTGGACTATTGTAAAATGGGGATTCAAACTCTACGTCGTAAAATTCATCCCATACAATCAGGTTTACGGAGCATTGGGACTAATACCACTGGGCGTATTCTGGATTTATCTTAGCTGGCTCATTGTCCTCTTCGGCCTTCAGCTCACCTACACCACCCAGCACATCAGCACACTCGATGCCGCTGAAATCGCCGCTGCACAAAAGCAGGAAGAGTACTTCATCGCAAACGACCTGACCATAATGAATATGGTAGGCGAAATCGCCTCCGCCTTTAAGGCAGGCGACGGCGCGGTCGAAGCCGAAACCATTTCCGGCAAACTCAATATGCCGCCCGAATTCACGGAAAAGGTCCTGTCGCACTTAGTAGCAAGGGGTATTCTGGCGCGGGTATCCGAACCTAAAGAGGGCTTCCTGCTCGCCAAATCTCCCGACGATATGAAACTTTCCGAAATCGCCGCCGCCATTTCGCTGGCGGGGTTTGGCCAGTCAGCCGATGCATCAACTGGCCTGCGAAAAGTCGCCCAGTCGCAACAGGAAATGTTTTCGCAGTTTAATGTTACGCAGCTTATTGGCGGCAAAGATAACCAGACCGGTTAAGCAATCAGCATTACGCCGGCCTTGTAGAGAAAAAATAAACCGAAGAACAGCATCGCGCCGGCACAGACCTGCATAACCCGCTGCTGGACCTTAGGCCCGAACAGCGTCGTGCCGTGAAAACTCGCGAATGACAACGCCGTAACCCACATAAAATCAACCAGCCAGTGAACAACCGCGAATAACACAAAAGCGTGAAGACCTAATTTCGTCGCGCTGGTCGCCAGCCCCAGCCCCACCGTCGCCCACCATATCAGAAAATATGGATTAGATATGGTAAAGATTATGCCCGCCCAAACCGGCTTATCTTTACTCGCCACCGCTTCAGTGCTCACAGGATGTGAAGCAGTTTTGAACATCCCGTATGCCATATAAAGCAAAATAAGACCGCCCATAATACCAATGGCAATCTGTGCCGAGGTTTTCTGAAAAATAGTGCCCAGCCCGAAAATAATCAGAACCATCAGGGGAAATTCGACTATACCGTGACCTACTGCCAGCAACGACCCTGCCCAGCGGTTGCGCACACCCATCGTAATCGCCGTCGCGGTAACAGGCCCCGGCTGCATCGCGCCGGATATCGAAATGATAAACACCTGAATTAAAAAAAGTGCCAACGCCATCACCCGTTTCGCCTATTCCCCGATAATTTTAACCAGCACACGTTTCTTCCGTTTGCCGTCGAACTCACCGTAAAAAATCTGCTCCCACGGGCCAAAGTCCAGCTTGCCCTCGGTAATCGCGACGACAACCTCCCTGCCCATAATCGTCCGCTTCAGATGCGCGTCGGCGTTGTCTTCGTAACCATTGTGGTGATACTGTGAATGCGGCTTTTCCGGCGCAAGCTTTTCCAGCCACGTCTCTAAATCCTGATGCAGCCCCGGCTCATCATCATTGATAAAAACCGACGCCGTAATGTGCATCGCGTTTACAAGACACATACCCTCTTTGATGCCCGATTCAGCAACGCACTGCTGAATTTCGCCGGTGATATTGATAAAGTCCCTGCGGTGCGGCGTATTGAACCAAAGCTCTTTTCGATAGGTTTTCATTTTATACCTGCGTTTTAAAACTGCCTATAAAATAATCATTCAAATTGTATGGGAACCCGCACTAAATCGCGGTCCAAGCCCGGATTTTCAAATGTATAAGAATGCATGCGGGTAAAATATAAATAGGGTCTTTGTCCTGTATTTTCAAAGTTTCGAGAAGTGTCATTGGGATCTATCAAGGATGAATAAAGCAGGATTTCGCCCGGCAAATCAGGCGTCCAGGGTAACTTGGCTTTCATAATCAATTTTCTGGGGGACCAATGAATAAGATCGTCGGACAGCGAATAGCAGAATCCGTGGATAGCTTTTCCTTGGTTCGGATCCCATACGCTGTTTTCACCGACCAACAGAAATTTATTAAAATACGTATTGAATGTGAGGCTTCTGTGCAGTTTTCCAATATTGTCACGAGAAACCGGTTGGCAAATATGTTTTGAAGGGTCGGCGTTAGGTTCTGTATATGGATTTACAAAACAAACCTTAAAATCATTGCCATCCCAGGCGCGCCAGCTCGTTGGGTCATCTAATGTTTTTGTACGCATCACGCTTGTTCCCCACTCCTGAAGAAAGCGCGTCTCCAGATGCAGCATCACATAATAATAACCATCTTTGGGATTATAAATTATATTACTTGGCTCAAAAACACCCCAGGGACCTGTGTCGCCTTCATAACGGTATGGCACGCTTGCAACTAAGTGATTTGGAGCTTCAGCGTGAACGTAAGTACGTCCTTTATCAGTGGATTTAGCAAAAGTTATGGTGTTACACCAGCATTTTTGCCAATCTCCAGATTTACACTGACAAGGAATAGTAATAATAGATGGATTAAAATAGGTTGTATCGCAGTCAGAAGTGTTCCTTTGTTCTATTATAAAATAAATGGCGTCACCTTTTTTCACAGATGTCTTCAAATCAAAATCGAATCCTTTCGTGTCGCCATTAGATATGGTTTTATTCCATAATTCTGTGTTGCCTTTTAGTATTTTGACTACCACCCCGTCTCCACATTTTGGATCAAGGTCATGTGCGTTTCCAGTTATTGAAATAGTATTTGTAACTGGACTTACCCATTTTCTTACAGGACAGTGCATATCTGGATGGGCCCAGTTGGAACCAAGCAGGCACCATTCTCGACTTCCTTCCCATTGTTTCTTCTGAGGGTTATAAGACATAAACTTATAACCTCTTCCATCCCATTCCTGATAGTACCAATTATTATAGCCCTGCCGTGAGTTAAGGTTACGTGAAAACAAGTTAAAGAAATCATTTTCGGCGTTCCACCTGTCAACAGTGTGCCCTTGATATTCATTGTGCACTAAAGCATATATTGTATTGCCATCCAAGGTGTACAGCGAATTTATCCATTCTTTGTAATCGAATTTGGAAGGGTCTGGATCATAATTAGAGTTCATAATGATATCACATTCGTGTTTTACCGAATTGAGTGTGTCGCCAATCATTCTTCGACTGACATAGTGACTCGCAAGCAATTGGACTTTGCCATCGGCGTCTCTGAATGCTCGCGCTGGTGCATCCGGGATATCTAACATATCACATCGGTCTCTGGTCCAGGCAAAAACGATTTCCTCCGGCCCGATGATTTTGACTTCGCCAGAAGGTGCTGCTCCACATGCAATAACTGAGGTGATTAAGCATAGCAACAAGATGATTTTTAACATTTTATCAAAGCAAAACCTCTTCCTGACGCCCGATTCAGCAACACACTGCTGAATTTCGCCGGTGATATTGATAAAGTCCCTGCGATGAGGCGTATTGAACCAAAGCTCTTTTCTGTAGGTTTTCACAACTTTTTGCTCCAGCCGGTCTGTGATTTGCGGCATTGTAGCAGGTTTTCGGAGGCCGTGGAATAGCGTTCCTATATCCGTAAATTCAATTGACCAGCAGGACCTAATCTGTGATTATATTCCCCGGGTTTAACGACCTCACTTGTGTCGGAGGGGTTGTTGGGAACAAGATTGTCTAATAAGGGCCAAACGAGTGGCACATAGTCAACAGATTAACGTCGAAGACGCGGTTTTAGTGCAACAATGGCGTAAGGGTGATGCCGCCGCCATCGAGAAACTCGTCTGCAAATACCAGGGCCGAATCTACAACCTCATCCTGAAAATCTGCTCAAATCCCGATGACGCCGCGGAACTAATGCAGGATACGTTTGTCAAAGTATTAGAGAACATTGATAAGTTCGAGAGCCGAAGTGCGTTTTACACATGGGTGTTCAGAATCGCGGTCAACCTGACGCTGAACTACCGCAAAAGAAAGGCAACAGTCGGATTTACCTCGCTGGACGCGGAAACGGCTTCGGACAATGAGCAAGCCAGGCAGGGTCTGGCAGCGATTTTATCGGACGATAAGTCGCCTGACCCCGCCCAGGTCGCTGAAAACAAGGAATTGTGCGACCTGCTCCAAAAAGGTATAGGCAAGCTCGATGACGAACACAGGACAATTATTGTGTTGCGGGATATTGAAGGAATGGATTACGAGCAAATCGCGGAAGTGCTGGGCACAGAGTTGGGCACGGTTAAAAGCCGGCTCAGCCGGGCCCGTGCCGCGTTGAGGCAGATTCTGGAGGCCTTATGAATTTTGAACAAAACCCAAAAATTGATGAGTTGCTGAACGGTTACATCGACGGCGAGTTGTCGGCTGATGAACGGTCGCAGGTAGAACGCCTTGTCAGCGAAAACTCTGGCGTAGCACAACGTTTACTTCAGCTCGAAAAATGCAAAGTGCTGGTAAGCTCATTACCCCCTGCTGAACCGCCCGCCGCGGTAGTCGCCGGGATTAAAGAACTGATTCGCAGCCATTCGACAGTCGTAGCTGCCTCCGAAGCTAATAAACAACGAGGGGCACGACACCTGTTTATTCGTCAGGCCCTTGCGGCATCAATAATCATAGGCCTTGTCGGTATTATGGGCGCGGTGGTGTATAAGATTGTCGGACCGGAGGAAACCTCCACGCCAATCGTCGCGATGAAACCTGCGCCGACAATTAAGCGGGCTGCGATGCCTGTAGCGACGAAACCGCAGGAAACGGAAAAAGCAGTTGTTGTTGCCGTTGCCGAGGATACTACGAGCGTCGGCCTGTACTCACTCCGGTTGCAAACCGCCGATTTTGCCGCGGTTGATGCTTATGTAAATAAATTCCTCGAAGAAAGCCCCTGGCTGCGATACGAAGCGACAAAAGACCAGCCGGGCAAAAGCGAATACAAAATACTTTGCAGCAGAGGCGGCCTTGAGGCGATGATGGACGATTTGGCGAGGGTGTGGTCAAAGTTCGATTCGACTACACTGATTGTGCATACCGATAACCTCGGTCAGTATGTAACCGTTGCATCGGTGAAGCCGGAGCAGATTGCCGATATTGCCAGACAGAACACAATCGATAAACGCGTAAAATTAGCGAAGGATTTTGCGGTCATCAACAGCATCTCGCAAATTATGCCGGAAGAAAAAATGCTGGCCTTGACCGACCGTTCACTCTCAGACCTGACCACCATCCCCAAGCCGGTACTGACCTCGGGCGATAAGAACGCTGTAACCGCCCCCAAAGGCGCATGGGACAAGATTCAGGTAGATTTGAATATCGTCGTCGCTGGTTCGAATTCGCTCACCACGGGCGGCCACAAATAAAAACCCCCGGCCATCCGGGGGTTCAAACTGCCATAGATTGATTCAATCCACTATTCGAGATTCAATGCCTCAGCGAACGTGGCGAGGTTATTGGCCCACTTTTGTGCTTCTTCCAGTTCAATCATATCTGCCTTAACTAAGCGGGCGAGGTGTCGCTCCATCGTAATCATCTTCTCATCGTGGCGATTAGATGTCTTGGTCTGGAGCTGCGAATATATCTGCTCGACCTTGCCCGTCCGGATGAGGTTGGCAGTGGCGTAGTTATTGTTGAGAATTTCCATCGCCACGATTCGGCCTTTGCCGTCTTTTCGCGGGATTAGTTTCTGACTGATGATATACGCCAGGCCGAGCGAAAGCTGGTTTCGCACCTCGTTTTGCCTGCCGGGCGGGAAGTAATCGAGTATGCGCATTATTGTCCCCGCGGTGTCCCTTGTGTGCAGCGTCGAGAAAACCAGGTGGCCCGTCTCAGCCGCCATAAGAGTCATCGCGATTGTCTCGGCATCGCGCATTTCGCCGACAAAGATTATATTCGGGTCCTCGCGCAGCATCGAACGCAATCCGTCGATGAATGAATACACGTCCCTGCCGATTTCGCGCTGCGAAATGAGCGCTTTTTTCTGGTCAAAGATATATTCGATGGGGTCCTCGATGGTGATTATCCGGCAGGCCTTCTCTTCGGATATGCGGTTAATCATCGATGCGATTGTTGTCGATTTACCCGCGCCCGTTACGCCCGTAAGCAAAACCAGGCCGTGCTTGCGATTTATGATGTCTTTCCATACATCGTTGGGAAACCCCGTTTCTTCTACGGGCATGATATCCGCCGACAGCGCGCGAATGGCCGCGCAGATGCCGTCGTTTTCCTTGAAGACGTTGATTCGGAAATGCGTCCCGGCTATACGGTATGAACAATCGACGCTGTGCTGCTCGCGCAGTTTATCGATGCTGTTCTGGCTAAGAAGCGGCAATATCAACTGTTCCGCCATTTCAGGCGTAAGGTTCGGGCCTTTGAGCTTTTGGAGGTCGCCATCGATGCGGTACGCGGGCGGGGCGCCGACCTTGAGGTGCAGGTCCGAAACCCGCATCGTCCCCATATGCTCGAAATAGGTCAGCATATCCTGGATGCTCAACTGACCCATATCCTCGGTTGGATATATGTTTTTATTGATTTCGTGAACGACCGCCATTTCCCGCTCCTTAAAAAACTATACAAATTATAAGTTCCGGAATCGGGGTTTCCAAAAGCCCCCGCGCACTAATATAGGCGAGGGGTGTATCGGCAAAAAACAGGCGTCTTATAAGCTGAATTTGACAGTTTTGAGGCGTTTTTTAGGACGGTTGTTATTTAGCGCGGGCGAGCCATTCGTTTAGATTTTTGGCTAAAATTTTGACGTCCTTTTTTGTCATTATGTGGCTGATAATTGCGGGCGGTATTTTGAGATTGACCATTGCCTTTTGCGCACGCTCCCACAGTTTGGCACGCTTTGCCCTGAGCGAAGTCGAAGGGTTGGTGTCATTGTCCGCTAAATAAAGCTCGCTGACTAATTCGCTCAATTTGCCCAGCGAAATCGCGCTGAGATTGTTGTAGTAATTCGATATTACGTCTTTTTGATACGCTGAGTATTCCTGTTTAGCCATATTATAGTCGCTCGTTTCTCGTCGCTCGCCAGCCGTTTGTCTGATATTATTGCAAAATCAAGCATATCAACCTTGCAGTCATTGTTCCAATCATCGGTTAGATAAAACATACAAATACTCACTTTCTAAGACCAAGCGAGTGGAAAACGCCAGCTGAGATGGTTTTAAAACCCATATTGGGCTCTGGCACATTGCATTTACCGTACTCGTTGTCTCCCCAGGCTACAATCGAGCCATCGGCCTTCAGGCCAAGCGAGTCCCACCACCCGGCTGCGACGGCCGTAAAACCCGTATTGGGCGACGGCACAGTGCATTGACCGTGTTCATTGCTTCCCCAGGCTACTATGGAACCATCTCGTTTCAGGCCAAGCGAGTGATACCTGCTGGCCGCGATTGCTATAAAACCCGTATTAGGGGACGGCACATTGCATTGACCTTCAACGTTTCGTCCCCAAGCCACTATCGAGCCGTCTTGTTTCAGGCCAAGCGAGTAAGGCCCGCTGGTCGCGATGGCCTTAAAACCCGTATTGGGCGACGGCAAATTGCGTAGGCCGAAAGTGATGTTTCCCCAGGCCACTATCGAGCCGTCTTGTTTCAAGCCAAGCGAGTACCCCATACCCGCCGCTATGGCCTTGAAACCTGTATTGGGCAACGGCACATTACATTCACCGGTTGTGTTCCATCCCCACGCCACAATCGAGCCGTCGGCTTTCAGGCCAAGCGAATGAAAGTCGCCAGCCGCGATGGCTGTAAAATCCGTATTGGGTTCCGGTACATTGCATTGACCATGGTCGTTCCTTCCCCAGGCCACAATTTCTCCGGCGGCACATACCGGTATGGGAAGAACAAACGCCAAAAGGGAAAAACAGGCCGAAAAAACTGTGATGAAAGAATACCTGTTGCCTTTTGCGCTGATTCGCATCGCATTTTCCTCCCGATGAATTTCAGTTCTCATTTTCTTTCTCCTTCTATTAGTTGCCTTTTGCCCCACCCTGCAAAGGCGATTGCCATTATACCCTTTTGCGGGAAAAGTCAAGAAAAAGAGGCAAGATTGGTCTGCAAAATCGGCGTGTTCACAACCGGAATCCTCATTTCAAAATCAGCAATCATAAATCAGAAATGCTTTTGCTATCGGTGGCAGAAAATTAGGTGTGATGGGGACATTTAAAAACGACGTAACCACATTATTACTAAGCAGTTACAAATCCGCGTTCATTCGTGTTAATCCGTGGTTGAGGCCTTTTTTGGGTCATTTTTGGGCCTGTTTTTTGCGGTTTTTTCAGGCAGACCTTTTGCTGTAACTTATTACGGAATAAGGACATAAAACAGGACTAAAAAAGTCGTATAAAACAAATGTATCAAACAGTTGTATGATACAACTGTTATCCATTTTCGCGCAGGTCGAAAACCCTTAGATTCAAAAATCTTAAAAATTTTTTACTCCTTACGTAATAAGGACTTATCAATTTTGACCCCATCAGGAAATACCTTAGTTTTCGTCAAAAGCGCGCAAGTTCGCGCCATAGGATAGAGGGACCTCGTGGTCCTTTGTAGTTATGAGTTTTTAGTTTTTAGTGTTTAGTTGGGACCCGGCTTCACCTAAGGGCTACGCCGTGGCAAAAGAGAAAGATTTTATGAAGACGCGTGTGAACATATCGTTTGAGGTTCCCTGCTGGCTCGAATATATCTGTGTCTGTCCTTTACTTATCTATCGCCGGCTGCGTTTCGGCTACACCTTCCGCAAAATACCGCTCACACAAAATCAAGTTACGATTGTTGACCCCAAAGATTATTACTGGCTTGTTAAGTATAACTGGTTCGCCTGCCGGTCGTTGCAGACATGGTACGCGCATCGCGCCGCCAAAATAAACGGCAAACGTTCCGGCATTTCGATGCACTGCCAGATTATGCCCTTACCCAAAGGCCTTCTCGTTGACCACGCCAATGGCGACGGCCTCGATAACCGCCGCGATAACCTGCGTCCCGCCACCCCCGCTGAAAACGCCCACAATCGTCGCAAGTACTCCACTCCAACGTCTTCTAAATTCAAAGGCGTTCGCTGGCACAAATGCAGTAAGCAATGGGCCGTTTCAATTGTTATTAACCACAAATCAGTCTTTATCGGCTACTTCGACATCGAAATCGAAGCAGCGAAGGCGTATGATGCGGCTGCTCGAAAGTACCACGGCGAATTCGCAAGATTGAATTTTTCGTAGCGCAGCGAAGACCCGCGCGTCTTGTTTTGCAAAGCAAAACGGCGGGGGCATTAGCTATCCGCTGCCCATTTATTTGGCCGGATTTACACTGGTATTAGGGTTGCGGTTAGGTATAATCTTGTCAAAAATACCGGCCAGGATGGCCGTAGTGAATAACCATTGAGGATATGAGCGCAAAGACGTCAAAACTGATTTTGATTGCTATTGCACTGTGTGTGCCGGCTGGTTCGGCATACGCGATTGATAACACACAAGCCAGGGCCTTCGCCGGACGCGACGTTCAAATCACCGCCGACGAATTAACCAATTACCACGACGCCAACGGCACGGATGTTATTGTCATCAATAAAAAAATCTCGATTGCGGCAGGCGCGGACACGTTCGCAGGCGAAAAAGCCGTCGTATGGTTGAAGAGAAGCCCGGGAAGCAAAAACATCAGCGTCTGGTGCTGCGTGTCGGGCGATATCTCCACGAAAAAAGGCAACGGCACTCGAATAGTCGGGCTTAGCTGGGAAACAATCGAAAACGGAAAAACGATGATTGTCCGCTTCGAGGCAACCGGCGAGGTGTTCGTCACGGCAAAGAAGATTGAGCATGCAGATGTCCGCAGCGGTGATTTTTACAACTATGCGTTCACCGCGACCGCCAAAACCCATAAAAACTTCGCGACTGAATGCGCCGCGGTTTCGCCGGTGATAGTTGTATTGGCAGCCGAGCCGAATCGCCCTGCTGCCAAACCAAAGGCAGCTACTGAGACAGGATTTGTTGACCAGCTGTTTGGCGGCCCCACCAAAAAACCGCAGCCGCCCGTTGAGAAAGTCCCGCAGCAGGTAAAAATACGATACTCTGTAAATTTGTCGCCGGCAGGCGAGCAGGAACCGAATATCGAATGGGGCGGTTCAGCCACAGGCGAAGATTTCGCGACGGTAATCGGGCGATTCTATCTCTGGCAAAAACAGGATGAGCAGGGCCGATTGCTGGAAATGCAGGCGGACAGCGCGGTTGTATTTTACGCCGGCGAAAAACTCAGCACAGGCGAAGAATCATCGGGCGGCATAAAGGGCATCGGGGCAAAAGGGGTGATTAAGGCGATTTACGTCCGCGGCGACGTCGTTATGACGGAGGGGTTGCGCACGATACGGGCCGACGAGATATATTATGATTTTGAGAACAAAAGAGGTCTTGCAGTCAACGCAACGATGCGGACATTCGATGTCGAGCGCGGGATACCTATATATGTCAGGGCCGCCAAAATCAGGCAGGTGGCGGAGGGCAAATTCACCGCCGACAACGTGGTCGTAACCAGCAGCGAGTTCGCGACGCCCCAGATTTCGCTTAATGTGGCGAGCATCATCGTTACCGATACGACAACAATAGACCAGGAGGCGGGCCAGCCCAAAGACAGCGGTTACGATGCGCAGATGCGAGATATCCGGCTGAAAGCCGAAGATACGACGGTTTTCTATTGGCCCTATATGCGGAGCAATCTCGAAAGACCGGACATACCCCTCAAGAGTTTGCGCATCGGCAACGACAATATCTGGGGCACAACGATTGAGTCGCGGTGGTTTTTATCCCGGCTGCTGGGCCTGCGCGAGCCGGAAGGAACCGATGGAACATTCGATTTGGATTACTTCAGCAAGCGCGGCGTCGGCACGGGAATGGATATGGATTACCAGCAGGATGAACGGCTGGGGAAAATCACGAGCTATTTAATCGACGACAGGGGCGAAGACCGGCTGGGACGGGTTGACTTCAGGCGAAACCTCAAGCCGCCGGAAGATTTGCGGGGAAGATTCAGCTGGGTGCACCGGGAATTTATGCCGTATAACTGGCAGGTTACGATGGGCATCGATTACGAATCGGATGAAAACTTCCTCGAAAGCTACCGCAGACACGAATACAACACCGGCCCCGACCGCGAAACGTATATACACCTCAAAAGAATCGAAGACAACTGGGGTCTTGCGTTCCTGGCCAAGGGACGGATTAATAATTTCGCCGACGAACTGGAAGAAGCACCGACAGGCGAATATCACCTGACGGGCCAGTCGATTTTCGACGACAAGATGACGCTGTACAGCGACACCTATGGCGGGCGATACAGACAACAAATAGGCAAGAACCACACAACGGTAATGGACGAAAGCGATTTCGGTTTAGCAACGCATCGGACCGAGGTTGATTTGCCGATGTGGGCCCGTGGGGTAAAAGTGGTGCCTTTCGTCGCGGGAACGGTTGGATATGACGAACGCAGCGGGTTTAACAGGTCAATGGTCGATGGCAGCAACACGGGCACCGCAGATGATGCAACCGTCGGAATCGGCGAATTCGGGGTGCGCAGCTCAACTGAGTTCTGGAAAACATACCCCGACGTCAAAAGCCGATTGTGGGACTTAAACGGATTGCGACACATCATGACGCCTGGCATAAGCACTTCGATTTACGGGGCAAGCGACGAGGCAGTCAAGCAGCACGACGCGGCACGATTAGAGCTGTTACAACGATTGCAGACAAAACGCGGTCCCGATGACCGGACTGTGGACTGGATGCGGCTGAATATGGGTATGACGTGGTTCGCGGATAACGACAAGAGGACGCCCGATTCGGGGCCATACAGATATTTATGGAACAATTCTATGACGCCCCTGCGGACGTTAGCTGCGCCGGGAATATTGAACGGCGATATCGACAAAAAAGGCGACATCGACCATGGACTTAAAAAATTCGAGACGTACGGGCCGGCGAGAGATTACTTCGATGCCGACTATATGTGGCAGATAAGCGACTCGACGGCGTTATTGAGCAGCGGATTTTATGACATTCACAGCAATAAGGTTGAGCAGTTCGATATCGGGTTTTCGCGGACGAGATTGCCCGACCTGAGCTATTACATCGGCACCAGGTATCTGCGGGATGTCCAGGTCCTGAACCAGCACGGCTCCAATGCCTTTGTGTTCGCGGCAAGCTATGCCCTCGACTCGCGATACACCATTATTTTCTCGCAGCAGTATGATTTCGAATACAGGGCAAACGTTCAAAGCGAATTAACGCTCATCAGGCGTTATCACAGGATGTTCTGGTCGCTAACGGTCAGCTCCGACGCCTCGCTCGACCGCAAGGCGGTTATGTTTAACCTTTGGCCGGAAGGGGTTCCGGAATCAGCATCGGGCAGCAGACGATACACCGGCTTAAGCGGCCCCGGCGGGCAGTAAACTCTGATTTCGGGACACATAAGCCAACCGACCAAAAGCGGGCAGGTTCGAGCGAACAAACCTCTATTACCTAATGTAAAAACTCCACGCACTAACCGCCTTGCCGGCAAGGTTATTTGAGGTATAATGGCGGGTGATATGAGACGACAAAATATGAAATTTACGAAAATGCACGGTATCGGAAATGACTACGTCTTCGTGGATTGCTTCCATGAACGCGTAACGAATCCGGCCAAAGTCGCAAGAGAAATAAGCGACAGACACTTAGGCGTCGGGTCCGACGGCCTGATTTTAATATGCCCCACCAAAAAAGCAGACGCCCGAATGCGAATCTTTAACGCCGACGGCTCGGAAGCGGAGATGTGCGGTAACGGAATACGCTGCGTCGCAAAATACGTCTATGAAAAAAACCTCGCCAAGGCCCGCGGGCCTGTTGCGATGGGCAACGAGACGAAATACCCGGCGTCGTTCAAAATCGAAACCGGCGCGGGTATCCTGACCGTAGGCCTGGCCCTTCGACAAGGCTCAGGGCAGGCTTTGCGGAATAAAGAGGTGCAGAAGGTCTGCGTTAATATGGGCGAGCCGAGATTCAGGCCAAAAGAAATACCCGTGAAACTCCCCGGCGAAAGGGTTATCGAGCACAAAATCGAGGTCGCCGGCGAAAAATTGCCTATGACCTGCGTTTCAATGGGAAATCCGCACGTGATATTTTTCTGCGATGAAGTCGCGGCGGTCGAGCTTGAAACTATCGGCCCGGAGATTGAGAATCATAATTTGTTCCCCAAAAGAACAAATGTGCATTTCGTCGAGATTAAAAGCCGAGACGAATTTACGATGCGAACCTGGGAGCGAGGCAGCGGGATAACACTTGCCTGCGGCACAGGGGCGTGCGCGTGCGCTGTTGCCGCGGCTGTAACAGGTCGATGCGGCAGGTCATCAACCGCCCAATTACCCGGCGGCCAACTGCAATTGAACTGGTCAACCGAGGACAACTGCGTCTATATGACAGGCCCTGCCGTAGAGGTCTTTACCGGTGAGTGGCCTGCAAAGTAATACCCAACAGGAAAGCAATAAAAGAAATGAGGAACAGCCCCAGTGAACCGGAACTGTTCCTCTGACATATATTGATTAACGGCGCACGCGGCAATATACCGCACACCACCGATAACGGCTATTATGACCGTTTTCTTCTTGAAATCAGAACTGCACCAAGACCAAGCAGGCACATCGTCGCCGGCTCAGGTATTGTGTCGCCCAATATTGTAAAGTCGCTGGTACCGCTTGCCTGGCCTCTCGCAGTTAGAGTAAAACCCCATTGGGACTGCATACTTGATACTTGACCGGGTATTGGTGTGGACCCAACAAAATCGGGACTACCAGCTGGGCTCAAATCTGCGAATACCGTCCCACCGTTGTATATGGTGCGGAGAATCTTATTGCCGGCGAAATCCCCGGTTATCGTGGTGCCAAATCCAGGACTTGGGCTTGCCCAGGCAGAACCATTCGCATTAACCAGTGCCGGGTTAATAAGCACCAGACTTGAAGTGAATAAAAAATGCGTAGGATTAGTACTGCTGGCACGCGCAGCAAAGCCGAAATCAATATAGGGATCGCCCTCTAATTTTACCCCAATATCTACACCGTCAATATATGCAATACCGGCCTCCCCTAAATCAACCGCAATCGGGTCCATGTGTTCCTGCATGTTCCAGTAACAATCCTCATCAGGATGAGCGTAAATATAGTCCCAATCCAAGCCGGTTACGATAGTACCGCTCTGGGAACCACTTCCTGTAACCTGCCACTGTATCGTTACCGGTTGGCCTACAGCCACAGCGGGAGAAAATATGACAGCAACTAAAAAGGCGAGACCTATACCAACAATGCACTCTCTCTTCATCATCTCTCTACTCCTTACTTCTAACGTTGAACTAACATTGTGTTAGTAGCAACTTTTGTGGTGGAGGAAGATATACATTTCCTTTTCACCACCTTTATTTTACACCTGACGTAATAATGAAGTCAACAAAAAAATACCCGAAATTCTTACTTTTTGCGTCTTGTTAAATTGGCTAAGGTTCTGCATCCAAGGACACCTCACCCATATTCCCCTGCATAGGCGGCTAAACGGGCCTTTTTAGCCTCAAAAGCTCGGGTTTACGCCCTTTTGCCATAGGCAAAGCTGCTACGAGGTTGCTATTAACGCTTATAATGTTGTTATTTCCCAACATTAGCGCTCGAAAAAGGCAATGCCAGCGTTATTGTAACCAATAGAAACCGATTTTAAGGCATCTATACGGGAAAGACCGCCACGCCTCCACAGTAGCAGGGGAAAAGAATGGCTAAAAAAACGATTTTTGTCGTGGATGACGACCAGATAATCCGGGATTGCCTTACGGTTTTTTCCCCATAGAAGGTTTCCGGACAAAATGAACGGAAAGAAGCAGGCAGACATCGGCTGAATTAGAGGGCAGCGATTACCGGTCGATGCAATTGTGCCTCAATGACGTATCCGATTAGGCTCATACTTTTGGAACCAGAGCGTTACAAAAAAAGGCCGTGAGGTTTTCTCACGGCCTTTCGATTTACGAGCTAAAATTCAGATTTATGCCCTGCGTTTTCTCAAGAGTGACAGACCGCCGAGGCCCAGCAATGCAATCGTCGCCGGCTCAGGTATTGTGTCGCCCAATATTGTAAATTCGCTGGTACCGCTTGCCTGGCCTTGCGCAGATAGAGTAAAACCCCACATGGACTGCATACTTGATACTTGACCGGGTATTGGTGTGGACCCAACAAAGTCAGGACCGCCAGCTGTGCTCAAATCTGCGAATACCGTCCCACCGTTGTATACAGTGCGTAAAATCTTATTGCCGGCGAAATCCCCGGTTATCGTGGAACCAAATCCAAGACTTGGGCTTGCCCAGGCAGAACCATTCGCATTAACCAGTGCCGGGTTAATAAGCATCAGATTTGAAGTGAATAAAAAATGCGTAGGATTAGCCCTGCTGGCACGCGCACTAAAGCCGAAATCAATATAGGGATCTCCCTCTAATTTTACCCCAATATCTACGCCGTCAATATATGCCTTGTCGCCCCCCCCAAAATCAATCTCAATCGGGCTCATGTGGTCCTGCATGTTCCAGTAATAATCCTCGCCAGGATGAGCGTAAATATAGTCCCAATCCAAGCCGGTTACGATAGTACCACTCATTTCGGGACTTGCCGCAACCTGCCACCCTATCGTTACGGGTGTGCCTAAAGCCACAATGGGAGAAAATAAGACAGCAACTAAAAAGGCAAGACCTATACCACTGATGTACTCTCTCTTCATCATCTCTCTACCCCTTACTTTATTATCACTCTCTTCCATTTGCGCCGCTACAGTTTATCACGGCAGCATATCGACTCGCTCAAAGATAAGCGATGGTTTTCCGTTTGTCAAGAAAAATCCTACTTTTTTTAAGTTTTTTTTCCCCTTGTCCCCTACTGCAGGGCTATATTAAGAATCCGGACATCCTTGAAATTGATAATGCCATCCTGATTAAAATCGCACCGGTCGTCATATAAGTCAAAGGCGTTCGGGTCAGATGAGTTTAACTCACCCCCAAGGGCCATGTTAAGCAGCCGGACGTCTTTAAAGTTGATTAAGCCATCGAAATTGGCATCACCCTGCTTCGGGGTACAGGCAAGTCCGCCCGGCCCATAGGCAATTCTCATAAGCGGGTCTCCGATAAGGACTTCCGACCAGCTAAGATAAGGAATGGCAGTGAAAGCGGCTTCAACGAGGGTCAAATCCGCCTTGCCGTCCCCATCGTCGTCTGACAGAAGGTTGTAGAACAAATATAAATTGTCAATGGCAGCGGTTGACAGCGGCTCAAATGAATGTCCTATAGCGGCGGTGCCCCCTATTGATATGAAATCGACCAGTTTACCCTGTGAAGTCGGGGCGGTATTAACATCAGAGAACATCGTAACAGCATTGAAACTCTCTAAAGACGTAAATACTGCCCCGTTTACGACGTTAAAAAGCGGCCCGCCACCCGGCCCGCCCCCGAGTATATAATTACTCGCACTGCCCTCATCGCCATTACGGCCAAAGGTCGCTACGAGTATAGCACCCTGCCCCGGTTGTCTTTGAGGATATGTAGTCGTAAGCGCGTTCAAATCCGCCTGGCTGGTTCTTGTTGCACTTCGGCGGTCCAGTATAACGCACAAGTCGTACGCAGAATCCATCAATCCTGTATTTAAACCATTGTAATTCACCGATTTGTTTGTCATAGCAACGAAACAGGCGACATAATCATCTTTGTTTAAGAGACCAGGCGCATTCGGAGGTTGGGGGACATTGGGGTCGTACACCCAGTAGTTTGCCGAAGTGTCCAGATTAAATACGCGGTTATTATCGAGCTCACTTGCCGGGGCATCGTCTAATACCGCCACCGCTTGTAAGGGGTTGACGCCATAACTGGCACTGGAGGCCCGCCTGGCCCTTTCCAACATCACTCGAACCGCGAAAATAGCGCTCTGTCCCTGTTTTTTGGGACCGTCAAGGCGAGCGGTCAGATACATATCCCCGGCGTTAAATTTTCGGTTGATGGTTCCGAACATGGACGGTGTACCCTCCATTTTGGGCGGCGGCCCAAGAAAGGAGACGGGGGTACTCCAAACCATTTTTTTGGTCCCAGGCACGACCCGTTCAAACAGGTCGAAGCCGCTGTAGCAATAACCCTGATAGGGGTTAACCAGGCGGTTGTTCAGCCCGAAGGGATTAGCGCCGTAATCGCCGTACCAAAGTGTAACAAGTTCCGATTCCACTGAGGCCGCATTGATATTTGAGGTATGACTTGATACTGTGGAAGGATTTGAGCCGGCGGGATAGACAGCATCGGAGTAAACAGTGTCCTGGATGCGATACGGCATACCGGCGGTTGTGATTATTACTTTGACCTGTGTGATTCGATTGGGATAGTTAGAATCAGCCAGGTAAACCCGTAATGGGTCAGCGATAAACTGATTGTACTGCTGTCGAGTTATGATTTCATCGGCAGGGGTCGCTGAGGGACCACTGGAATCAGCAAGGCCTGACAAACTGAGCACCTGTGAATCGGTGATTTGAGGATAATACTGCCGATACATTTTGGCAATATACCGACTTGTTGGGCTGTTCTGGTTTACAAGAATAACCACATCCTGCGGTCCCAACTGGCCATAGGCATAAGACGAAACCAGCAACGCCAAAAAGACGATAAACCCTCCACAGGTACCTCCCGGCACACTCTGTCCAGTGAAGAGTTTTCTCCTGTTCAGCATCTCTTCTCCTCCTCCAACCGCAGGAAACCACAACCCGGCGGTCAAAGGTAAAAACCCGGCCAGCCAACTGGGGTGTAGGAGCTGATGCTTTAAATCAAGACAACAGACAGCAACCAGCCAAAGCAAATTACTATCATTTATTTTCGGCGTCGCAACGCGAACGCCGCTGCAGTCGCTAATAAAACCATACTGGCAGGTTCAGGGGTGATTGTAAAGACATGCTGGGAGCCCGCCGCATAAAAATATGTGCCACCGTAAGCGCCAGCGAAGGGATTATTGTCGAATGTTGTGCCGGCGCTGTCGGCGAGGATGCCAAACCAGCCGGCGCCTTCATCCATAATGGTATAAGCCGCAGACGCCATGGGGTTTTGAGCCGCTTTAATGGTAAAGCGGCTTATCTCGGAATAATTGGCGGCATTATCGATATCATTGTCCACACCTACGCCAATCAACGAGGGCGCGCCGGTGGTAATCTGTGACACAGCAACTTGTCGAACTTCGCCGGTAACCGGATTATTCAATGACGAAACCTGATATGCAGGATACGCATGGTTGGGATTAGGCGCCAGAACATCCAGAGATGTTATTGAGATTACATTGGTATTGTCAACACTAAGGTCAAGCTGCCACGTATCCAGACCCTTGTTGGGTTTTTCTATACCGGCCGGAGTATATATCCATGCCCAGATATGCACAGTGGTTGTTTCATTGGGCATAAGGGACGTTTCATCCGCGGTCATCTTGAAAACCAACGTGGGATTTGTCAAAGTCGGGCCAGCAACAGACACAGAACTCAGACAAAACAGTGTCAATATAAGTAATATGACAAGGCAGGCACTCGATTTGCTTTTCACCATCATTCTCCACCACCCAACTAAACAAACATTTCTTGCCCATTACCGAGGGCACTCTCACCCAAGGCCTTCTTCGGGAGGGCCTTCTCATTAAAAAAGAACTAATCCAGTTTGCAATTGTAATGCAAATTGCCTAAATGTCAACAATAAAAAAATAAATTCTCATTTTTTGCGTTTTGAGAAATTACCCTAAATTTCAAATATCTGATGCCTCAGTCCAATAATAACGGCCTGACGGCCAAAATCCCCCCTAAAGCTTCTATAATAGGGGTTAGAGGGTTTGCCCATTTTAACCTTTGCCAAACCGGGCTAAAAATGGACATGTTGCTTTTTGTCAACATCAATGCTTGACAAAATCAACACAATCCTTATTATTGATGTTGTAACTCATTTCGGATTTCGGACAGTTCACGGGCAGGGAACGCCCAAAAATGGAACCGGGTAAAACGATGGCTGAAAAGACAATTCTCGTGGTGGATGACGACAAGGTAATCCGCGACTGCCTGACGGAGTTTTTGAAGACGGAGGGTTTCAAAACAGGCGTCGCCGCGACGGTCAAAGAAGCGTCGGCGGAGCTGGAAAAGCAGGACTACGAATTAGTCATTACCGAAATAAATCTGCCCGACGGCGACGGCTTTCAATTATTGGACATCATAAGGCAAAACTATCCGCAGACGGTTGTAGTGGTCATCACGGGCTATGGCACTATTGAAAGCGCGGTGCGGGCAATCAAGACCGGGGCTTATGATTATCTCACCAAGCCGATTAACGACGACGAATTACGCCTGGCGGTCACCCGTGCGATAAAACAGCAGTCGCTTATCAGTGAAAACGTCAGCTTGCGCTCACAGCTCGAGCAAAGATACAGTTTGGATAACATTCTTAGCCACGATTACAAAATGGCGAGGATATTCGAGCTGGTGGAAGCGGTCGCGGACAGCAAAACAACGATTCTTATGACGGGGCCATCGGGAACGGGCAAAACGATGCTCGCCCGCGCGATTCACCACCATTCAGGCAGACGCAAAGAGGCGTTTATTGAAGTAAGCTGCGGCGCGCTGCCTGAAACACTTCTCGAAAGTGAACTCTTCGGCCACATTAAAGGTAGCTTTACCGGCGCGGTGGCGAACAAGAAGGGGAAATTCTTAGCGGCGGACGGGGGAACGATATTCTTAGATGAAGTAGGGAACGCGTCGCCCGCGTTGCAGGTGAAATTGCTTAGAGTGCTGGAAGACAGACAATTTGAGCCGGTGGGAAGCAATAAGACGATTACGGTTGACGCGAGGATAATACTTGCGACGAATAGAAACCTGATTGAAGAGGTCAAACAGGGCAGATTCAGAGAGGATTTGTATTACAGAATCAACGTCGTTACGGTAAATCTGCCTGCGTTATCGGAGAGGGTTGGGGATATTGAGCTATTGGCCAAGCATTTTTTGAAGAGATACAGCGGGCAGCACAACAAAAAGAAGCTGGGAATAACCGATGAAGCGATTGGGTTTTTGGAACGATACCCCTGGCCTGGCAATGTGCGAGAGCTTGAGAACGTGATAGAGCGGGCGGTGCTGCTGGGTAAGGGCAGCTTCGTAACGCCCGACGATTTGCCGGCGGTCATCAAACAGGAGCAGGTCATACAGGGGCCGGAGTATAAGGCGGTGAGCTTGAAAAAGGCGGTCGCTGAGCCGGAGAAAAATATCATTCGCCAGGCGCTGGAGGCGCACAAGTGGAACAGGCAGGAAACAGCAGACGCGCTTGGCATTAACCGCACGACGCTTTTTAAGAAAATGAAACGCTACGGGCTGTATGCCGAGGCGGAACGATTAGGGCTTATGTAGCTTTAGCCACCCTTCGACGCGCTGCGCTTGCTCAGGGCAGGCAGGACAGATGACACATACATAAGACCAAAGACAGGAGACGGAAGACAGTCATCCTTAGCTTTCCACTTTCACCAGCTCGTACATTCCGTGGCCGCTGTTGCGGAGTTTGCCCAGCCGGCACAATTCCTCCCAGACCTCGCGCGGAAACTGGTTTGGCGGCTGTATCGCGTAAACGCCCTTGGCCCCGCTTGAAAACGGGCCGCGTCCCAAGCTCGAATCCTCATCGAGCGCAGTGAGCTTGAGCCGTTTCTTGAACGCCTTCATCGCACTCTTGAGCATCTCCGGCGTTATGCCGCTTGCCTGAGCCGGCAATTCGTTAGCCGGGGGTGTACCGGGCCCTTGTTGCTGGTTATCTGTCATAATCTGCCTCTCGTAGCGATTCGACCCTGATAAAGTTTACTTGGCGTTTTTCTTAGGGGCATTTGGTTCTGTTTTAGCCGCATTCGGGTCGGCCTGCTGGGTCTTAGTCGCTTCCGGACCAGATACGACAACATCGTCAACAAAGAAATTGATATCCTGCGCCGGGCCTTCGAGGTAAACGTCTAATGTTGTCAAAGCCCCGCTGGCGCTAAATGTGAACTCTCCTGAAAGCTCGACCCATTCGGTTTTGCTTGCCGTTACCTTGGCAACATTCTTATATACGGTGCCCTTGTCGTCGGCCTGTTCGATGGATATCGTTATGGTATCGGCATCTGCGTTTTCCAGCCGAACCCACGCTGAAATCTTATATGTCTTTCCATTCAATACTTTGCCCAGCAGGGACTGTTTTATCCCCTGCCACTCTGCGGTCCTCCCGGACACCTTTGCGCTTTTTGCGCCGCTGTGGACAGGCGTTGTTACCGCCTCGATTTTGCACGACCTGTCTGACCAATCTTCGACCCCGTTTTCAAAACCGGGATTTTTCAGCACGTTGGCATCGCCGAACGCAGGCGTAAATGACACAAGCAAACTTAGAAACAGGCAGGAACACAAATACTTAATCATTTTATCAACCCCTCAATAAAAATTTGCTAAAGCTGTTTAGCTACACTTGGCATGAGGTTACTCTTATCGCCTGAATATGTCAAGTGGCCCTTCGACTGCGCTCAGGGCAGGCAGGACAGAATTGAATATCCAATGTCCAATGATGAAGTAGATTATGCCGGAGGCGGGTAAATCCGCCACACTGACTGGCGGATAAACCCGCCACACAGCACGGTGGGTAAATCTTGTTGGAAACTCACCGCGATTGTCGGTAGAATCGGGGAAAAATAAAAGTCGAGGATGTGTTCTTATGAATAATGACAACGTTTCCCAGTTTATGTTAATACTTTTCAAATACTTCTGGGCTTTAGTAATAGCGATTGACTGCATTGGTGCGGTTATGACGAGTTTTTATATGAAGCAAGCGCCAGCCAAAGAGCGTCTGAAAATGATGCTCGGCTGGGCTTTCTGGACGAACGTCCCCTGGATTGTTATGGGTATTGGCTCTACGATTGGAGGAGTGCCGACTTTTTTTCATTTTTTTCGGCCCAAAGACGGAAATCCTTTTGTGCTGGCGTGGTGGGCTTCGGTTGCCGCGGTTTTCATAATCGGTTCGTACTGGATATTTATTGGCCAGGGAGCAGCGAAACTCGCAGAATACGGAGTGATAAGATATCGATTTATTGGAAAACCATCGATAGTCCTCAACGAAAAGGGCATAAAATTGTATTTTCTGCTGGTCCTGACTACAGTGCTGATAATCGGGATAATAGTGTGGTTAGGAGATGTTCAGATACCTCCCCCCTTTGCTAAATAGATGGCACCTGCGGCCGTTTTGGCTTGGCCATCCCTAAAGGGAGGCATCCCTTTGCCGTTTGGCATCCCTTCCGGGAACGGGAGGCGGGTAAATCTTGTTGGAAACTCACCGCGAATATCTGTAGAATCGATAACTAAGAAGAATGAGGTATGTTGAATGACCCGAACCGAGAAATGTATTTACTGTGGTACTTCGTTTGACCCAACCAAAGGAGAGGGAGACCATATTATACCAGTACAATTAGGAGAATTCAGAAACGATATCCGCTTTCGCCGAATTTGTACTACATGCAACAATCGGATTGGGCGGTCAGAACAACAATTCTTATCGTGTGGCCCAGAAAGTTTTTTCAGAAATTTGGTTAATCCAAAGATTCCTAAAAAACGGCAGAGAGGTTGTTCCCAAGTCAAAGCGTGTATGGGAGTTCCTAGTCCACAGTCTACGATTGATCATGATGACCATCGGCAATTGGTCGAACGATCAAGGGAAAATCCCAAAAATGTTTACCCATTAGACCAAATTGTAATACAGGATGACAAAGGCGGAGAGTTCTTTATAAAACTGTTTTCTGGAATGCAGCCAGAACATCTAAAAGACCGCGTAGAAAAATGTGGTATCATTAAAATTAATAAGCTGTGGCTTCATTGTGACACTCAGATGTTTTCTGAGTTTCAGCAGCTTTTAATGAAAACATGGCCAAAGTCAGAAAGGCACGAGTTGCCTGAAACAAAAGAGGGACTCACGCAAATTAGTGGATGTATTACATTTAAGGTTAATGATCATTACTTTCGATCACTTGCAAAGATAGCATTTCATCACTATTTAACCCATTCCCGTCGTGGTTTTAGAGGAGATGAACAGTGTTTTGAACCAATACGTGATTTCATCATGAATGGCGGTAATAAAGAAGCCTTCTTTAATCAATCTGGCCCAAAATTTGCCATGCCATTTGGTGAGATTCCTACTGGAGGTGTACTAACTCCCAAGCAGTGGTGTCATGTAATGGCTGCCAATGAGACCGATAAAGTAGCGGTAGTGTATCTTCAGTTGTTTGTTGGAGATGGGTGTATTCCCAAGCCCCATTATATCCAATTGGGAAACATACATAGCAAGATTATAGTACCAAACTCAACGTGGGGACATGTTTATTTATACGACGAATCACCTGGATCAGATCGATATGCGGGGCAAGTCGAACAAGCTCAAATAACAAGGATACGATAGAAATATTTAAATTTGGATATCCCTGTTATTCGAATAAAGGCACCACTAATCGGAGAACGGTTCAAATGCGGTTTTCGGATTGCGTAATGGGGCGATGGGCTATAAACTTAAGAAGTAAACTTGCACAAGATGATTGAGAAATCAATATGCCAAAGAAAAGACATTCAGCGAGTAAGTATCTGCCGAGAGGGCTGGACATACTCTACGAAGACAAGGATATCCTTGTGGTGGATAAGCCGGCGGGGTTGTTGACCGTGGGGACAGACAACAATAAAACCCGGACGGCTTACTATATGCTGACCGATTACGTGCGCAAGGGCAATCCAAAGTCGCGAAACCGGATTTTCATTGTTCATCGGCTGGACCAGTCAACGTCCGGCGTGCTGGTTTTTGCGAAAACCGAAGAGGCGAAGTTCCAGCTCCAAAAGGACTGGAAAGACACGGAAAAGAAATATATCGCGGTTGTCTATGGGCAGTTGGCAAAAAAAGAGGACGTTATTACATCATACCTGGCTGAGAACAAGGCATACGTTGTCTATTCCACAAAAGATACCACAAAAGGCAAACTGGCACATACCGCTTATAAGGTGCTTAAAGAGAGCAGGCAGTTTAGTTTGTTAGAGATAAATCTTTTGACGGGCAGGAAGAACCAGATACGCGTGCATATGGCTGATAAGGGACACCCGGTCGTGGGCGACGGCAAATACGGAAAATCAAAGGACGGCTTCAGGCGATTAGCGCTTCACGCCAAATCGATTTCCTTCAAACACCCCGTTACCGGCAGGCGGATGACGTTTGACGCAAAAGTGCCGAATTATTTTAATGAGCTGGTTGAGAACGGGTAAGTAATTGCGGATTGCGGATTGTAGATTGTGGATTTAGGGATGCGGATTAATCAATTGATGATTTATGATTGCGGATTGCGGATTTAAAGTGGATCCCCTGTTGCAAAACCAAAGGAGAACACTTCTCGGGGACAGGCGGGCAGATGAGGACTAACCCTGCCATACAAAAAATAACCCCCCGATAAATCGGGGGGCTAAATTTGTTTTTATGACCCGGCAATAAAATTGCCGGGCTAAACATCATTCGTTACGCGTTTTTGCGCCTGGTTTTGCGGACGATTGCCTCGTAATCCTTAATTTCGTTGATGGATTCGAAGCCGACGACGACGGCGTTGACGCAGCCGAGGTTGAAGACGAAGTCGGCGCTTTTTTCGCGAAGCTCACGACTGTCACGAAATTCGCCATTGCCGATGAGCTTCATACCGATGACGCCTTTGCCGGCATCGTGGATTTTACGGATAATGGGGACAACTTCGTCGGGAGAGCCGTCCATATCCGCACCCGTGGCGTTGATTCTGGTATGGACGGATTCAACCCAGGGTTCTTCGGCGGCGACTTTGAGGGCATCGAGCGAGTGGCAGGAAACACCGAGCGCGCGGACCTTGCCTTTTGCTTTGGCTTCGCTCATTCCGTCCATATACGGTTTGAGGGTTTTGTTCCAATCGGGAGCCATCATGCAATGGAGCAGGAGAAGGTCGATGTATTCGGTGTCCAGTTCTTTGAGGAAGCGGTCGATTGTAACAAGCGGCTTTTCTTTTTCTTCGGCGGGCGGGTCCCAAACCATCAATTTGGAGACGATAGTGAATTTGTCGCGGGGGACGCCTTTGAGGGCGGGGATGATGTAGGGATGCGAGCCATACATATCGGCGCAATCGAAAAGGCGACATCCGCGGTCATAAGCTTCTTTCAATAAACCCTGGAATTTTTCCTTGCCGAGGCGGACCTGATTCGAGGAGTGTCGTCCGCCGTGCATGCCGGTACCGAAGCCGACGCGGGTAACTTTGAGACCAGTTTTGCCGAGGGGAACGATTTCCCAGGGGTCAAAGGTTTTGCTCTTCGCTGATGCGGCGTTTGACGCGCATCCCGTCAATGTCGAGCCGAGCAGAAGACCTGATGCGCCGACGAGTGAGCCGGCAAGAAATTCACGACGTCCGATGCGTTCCATTTTTAGCACTCCTGAAAATTATGACTTGCAGATTCTGGTTTTTTAGACAGCCCTTAACGGATTTGGCCAAGCATATTTCGCCATCGATTGACATGTCCATCTTCGTCGGCCTGATCCTTTTCAATCATCTTTCTTGTTTGTTCGTCCCAATCGACGGTTTCAAGGAGTTCAGCATAATGTTTTACGGCCTTGGTTTCAACCCAAATACCGGTTTTTAGAATGGCTTTTGGTCCGAGCAGTCGCGAGACGAAGCCAAAGACAAAGCCGACCATCCAGAAGGCGGGCCTCAGGATGGCGGGTTTGAAGCCGTATTCGCAGAGTTTGACCTGGAAATCCTGGAGGTGGGTCATCTCGTTACACATCGCGGCGATAAGCTGACGATTAAGCTCGGTGGGGACTTTGGTGAGCTGGAATTTATAGATGCTGACTGCCATAGTTTCGAGGGTGTGAAAGGCCTGAAGGGCTTTTTTGAGGGCTTTCGATTTCGCCGGGTCAACGGGTTTGCTTCTGAGATGAACATCGTGTGCCGTCATCTGCGGGCGTATTATTTCGACATTGTATTTTGGCCTGTTTTCGCCGGTCATTTACCGCATCCTTTCGCGTAAGCGTATCGATTATCCCAATGAGCAGGCGATTTGTCAAATGTAAGAGGCCCGACAAAAACCTTGCGAAAATTGGCCTGTTTGTTTATTATTTGGGGTTTGTTTTCGCAGTCAAATTTTGAGAGTTAATTATTATTTACGGGAAAATTGAGATGGGTGAAGCGGTAAGAGTGAAAGGCGTGAGCGAACTCGATGAGCTTTGTATTGATACGATAAGGTTTTTGGCGGCGGACGCGGTGCAGAAAGCCAAGGCGGGGCATCCGGGTATGCCGATGGGTTTGGCGCCAGCGGCATATACTTTGTGGATGCGGCATTTGAAATTCAATCCGGCGAATCCGAAGTGGTTCAACCGCGACAGGTTTGTACTTTCGGGCGGGCACGGTTGTATGTTGCTGTATTCGCTGCTGTATCTGACGGGCTATGATATGACGCTGGATGACCTGAAAAATTTCAGGCAGTGGGGAAGCAAGACGCCGGGACATCCAGAATACAAACCCGAACTTGGAATTGAGGCGACGACGGGGCCGCTGGGCCAGGGAATATCGAACGCGGTAGGTATGGCGATTGCGCAGAAATACACGGCTAATTATTTCAACTGCGAGGGATTTCCCGTTGTCGATTACAAAATTTACGTAACCTGCGGCGACGGCGACCTCGAAGAAGGGATATCAAGCGAGGCAAGCTCATTAGCGGGACACCTTGCACTGGATAATCTTATCGTCATTTACGACGACAATCACATTTCAATTGACGGCGAAACGGGTTTATCATTCACCGAGGACACGGCGAAACGATACAAGGCGTACGGGTGGAACGTGATTGAGGTGCCGGGCGACGGAAATGATATGGTTACGTTCGATAAGGCGCTGAAAAAAGCGAAACGGACGAAGGACAAGCCCACGCTGATAAAATTGCGCACGCACATCGCCTTCGGCGCACCGACAAAACACGATACGGCAGAGGCACACGGCTCGCCATTGGGTGAAGATGAGATTAAAGCAGCCAAACGAGCATTCGGCTGGGACCCGGAAAAGACGTTTAATGTCCCCGAACAGGTCCTGCCGCATACCCGCAGGACAATCGACAAAGGCAAAAGAGCGGAGGCGTCGTGGAACCGATTATTCAAAAAATATGAGGCGGCAAATCCGCAGCTCGCGGAACAATTCAAAATTGCCGTTGAAAATAAAGTCACGGTTGATATTGATTCGCTGCTTCCGAAATTCGATGCGATAAAAGAAGGCAAGCCCAACGCGATTGCGACGCGTTCGGCATCGGGAAAGACACTGGATGCACTTATGCCGCAAATGCCGTTTATTTTGGGCGGCAGCGCGGACCTGACGCCATCGAATAATACGCGATGGAAAGATGTGAAGGATTTTCAGCCAGCTTCCCGAGACGGCAGATATATTCGTTTCGGCGTTCGCGAGCACGGAATGGGAGCGATTATGAACGGCATCTCGATAAGCGGGATGACTCGCGCGTTCGGCGGAACGTTTTTGACTTTCAGCGATTATATGCGAGGAGCGGTACGCGTATCGGCCGTTTCAAAATACCCGACGATTTTTGTCTGGACGCACGATAGTATCGGTCTTGGCGAAGACGGCCCGACGCACCAGGCGGTCGAACATTTTGCTGCACTGCGGGCGATTCCTAACTTTTTAGTCATCAGGCCGGCGGACGCAAATGAAACCGCACAGGCGTGGAAATTCATTTTGCAATATCACGAAGGGCCTGTGGGGATACTGCTCACACGGCAAAATGTCCCCGTAATCGACCAGACAAAATACGCGTCTGCGGCAAACCTTGCCAAAGGCGCTTATGTGCTGACGGGTTCGACCCCTTCGACAAGCTCAGGGCAGGCAGGCTCACCGCAGGTTGGTGCAGGTAAACCAGATGTATTGCTTTTGGCGACCGGCTCGGAAGTTTATCTTGCAGTCGAGGCGTATAACAAACTTTCAGCCGAAGGGATTAAGGCGAGAGTGGTTAGTATGCCCTGCTGGGAGTTATTCGAAAAACAAAGCAAGGAGTATCGCGATTCGGTGATACCGCCTGACGTGAAGGCGAGAGTCGCTGTCGAGGCGGGTGTTGAGCTTGGCTGGCACAAGTGGATTGGGGACAGGGGAATCTTTATTGGAATGTCGTCATTCGGGGCATCCGCCCCATACAAGGTTTGTTTCGAGAAATTCGGGATAACGACAGACGCGGTCGTCGCAGCGGCAAAGAAACTGCTGAGTAGATAGTCGCAAATACAGCTATTACAGACGCTTATAAAGGCGGGCCGTTTAAAACGGCCCGCCTTTTTTGTTTCGCTAATGTTGAAACCAGCGAGATGACGGCAAGAGGACAAACAATTTTTACCCCCCCCAAAAAAAACAGGATTTTTCTTGACTTTCCGGGACTTCCTAACACATAATGGTCAAATAATAAAATCATTTTTGGAGGAGACGAAAATGAAGAGTTTGGTGTTTTCCGCAATCGTATTAACCGGTATCGTTCTGTTTGCCCCACTGGCCATCGCAGTCGAACGAAATGTTCCAGGCGAATACGCCACAATACAGGCGGCAATCAACGCCTCAAGTAATGGCGATGTAGTAATCATCGCTCCCGGTACTTACACTGGCACCGGCAATAAAGACCTCGATTTCGCCGGCAAAGCTATCACAGTTAAAAGCACGAACCCGGACGATTCCTCTGTTGTTGCTGCCACCGTTATCGACTGCGAAAACTCCGGCCGTGGGTTTTGTTTCTACAGCGGAGAGAGTTCTAACAGTATCGTTTCGGGTATTACAATAAAAAGAGGAAGAGTTAGCAATCAGGGTGCTGGAATTTATTGCAGCGGTTCATCCCCCACTATCAAAAATTGTGTTATCACAGAAAGCTGTGCCTTTGGTTCATATGGGAATCCCAACGGCGGGAGTGCTTATGGCGGCGGAGTGTATTGCACACTAAATAGTCATTTGACTCTAATTGATTGTACTGTTAGCAACAATAATGCTCAAGGCGGAACAGGCAGTGACGAGTGGTGCTCGCCTATGAGCGGCTGCTCTGGTTCATTAGGAAAAGGAGGAGATGCTTATGGTGGGGGCATATTTTGCAGTTCAGATAGTAGTATAACTGTTACTGGCTGTATAATTACTAATAATTCAGTTTTAGGTGGTCAAGGTGGGATATACTATGAAACAGGATCACCAGAGGGAGGAGAGATGGGCGGAATGGCATACGGAGGAGGAATATATTCGGCCTCAGCAGCGGTTATTAACAACTGCCGCATTGTCAGCAATACAGCCACTGGAGGCAATGGCGGTTACAACAGTGCCTTCGGCAACGGTTTGGGCGGAGGAATATCAGCAGATGGAACCATTACGAACTGTCTTATTGCGGATAACTTGGCAAATGAGGGTTCTGGAGGCCCGCCTAGGGAAAATCAGGAAGGAGGAGGAATTCTAACTGACGACTCTTATATTAGTAATTGCACAATCACAGGAAATATATGTGTTGCCAATTATGGCAGCGGAATACAAGGCACCAGTTCAACTGTAATTGTCAACTGTATCATCTGGAATAATTCTGATGATGACCTTTACAATTGTTCGGCCACATATTCCTGCATCAGCAACACCGATGATGGTACAGGCGTCATACACAGCAACCCATGCTTTGTAAGCGGCCCTCTCGGCAATTACTACCTCAGGCAGATTGCAGCGGGCCAGTCATCTAATAGTCCCTGTGTAGATGCCGGCAGTGATACCAGCAAAAACCTTGGGATGTCGGCATATACTACTCGAACAGACAAAATCGCTGATATGGGAATCGTCGATATGGGTTATCATTACCCGGCAAAATTCTATCCTGATTTAAACGGAGATGCGTTCGTAAACTTTATTGACTTCGCGATATTTGCTAATGACTGGCAACAAACATCTGACCCTTGTAACCCCAAAAGCGGCGATATCTACAAAGACGGCCAGGTCGATATATACGACCTTGCTCTGCTGGTCAACGATTGGTGCCTCACTGTCGAAATTGAGCCGAATCTTCCTTTCTCCGGGCTTGTCGGCTGGTGGACGTTTGATGAGGGCAGCGGAACAATCGCGAATGATTCAATAACCGGAAATAATGGGGACATTTATGGAGGCCAATGGGCTACAGGCAAAGTTGGGGACCATGCGCTTGATATTACTCCGGACAGCTATGTAGAAATCCCTGATAACGACTTGCTTACGCCTGCCGATGAGATGACTTTGGCCTTCTGGGCATACAACAGGGGTTATATCTTTTTGAGTAAAAACTCCTGGGGCGATGAAGCATATTGGCCGTCAAATGTGAACTCTTATTATGTTATTGTTGGGGGAGATTTTAATGCGGCCACATTAGTTGTTTATAGTTCGGCAACTGCGAATGATGGCGTATCAAGCACCAACGAAGCGGTTCCTCTTAATGAGTGGCATCATATTGCCATGACTTTCAATAGAGGTGAGGTCAAGGTGTTCATAGACGGCGTTCTGAACAACTCAGGAACTGTGACGGCAACTCCGATAATCAATGACGACCTCCCCCTTATAATCGGTGGCAATAGATTCTATTATTTCGAAGAGATGTTTGTAGTGAACACTTTAATGGACGGTATTATTGATGATTTGCGTATTTACAACCGTGAATTAGAGCAGCAAGAAGTGCAAGCTCTCTATCAATTAGGCCAATAGTGATTTAGCGGCAGCAATTTAATGCGATAAGAGGAGCATAAGGACGCCGATGATGACGCCGACGAGAGCGACGGCCTTGTGGCGAATCTGGTTTTCGCCGAAAATGAACGCCCCGCCGAGAAAGGAAATCACGACGCTTCCGCTTCGGACGGCGGTTACAAGCGAAATCATCGCGCCGGAATAGCCAAGCGCTTTGAAATAAGCAACATCGGCAATCGCCAATAAAGCCCCGATAAGGAGGATACCCCATCGCCATTTGAAGGGAGTGTGTTTTGCGCGGACCGGCCACCAGAAAACAAACAGGACAAAGGTCATAACGGGAACCGCGTAAATCATAAACCATACCTGGACGCCTACGGCGGAAAAGCCAAGCGTGTGGACGAGATATTTGTCGTAAAGTGCGCTGGCGGCGCCGATGAGAACCGAGAGGACAAGAAGGATAATCCATTTATTAGTATGAAAAACGATGCCTTCGCGGCTGCCTACGAGGGAAAAAATATAGTAGGAGACAAAGAGCACGCCGAACGCAGCCCATTGAAACGGCGTGAGGCGTTCGCCGAAGACCAGCATTGCTCCGAGGAGCGTCCAGGCGGGGCCGGAAGCGCCGATTGGGGCGTATATTGAGATAGGCAGGTGCTTGACGGAAAAAAAGCCCAGCAGCCAGAGCGAGACGACGATAAGGGCCTTTACGAAACAGCAAAAATGGGCCAGCGGGCCAAAAGGCGGGATAAATATCCCCAACGGCGTCAAAAAGTGAGGCGAAACCGCGGAAAGCACGATAATGGGCAAAAGCAACACCGCCTCCACTAATACCGAAAAGAACAACAGCGGTATTACGGCGTTATTGCGGATGGCCCTTTTTCTGCATACGTCATACAGCCCTATAAAGACAGCCGAAAGGGCGCTAAGATATAACCACATACTGCTTCACCAAATAATTAAACAATCCGACTCGTCAGGGCGAAGGCCACTGCCGGAGCACGGCACGAAAGGCGGTATTTCTACCATAATAGAATATCGTTTGCACACTAAAAAATCTGCAATGATTCCGGGGGGCTGGCTTAATGGGGCAAATAATCGTAGAATGGTTAAAAGCTCTGCGTATTATTCAGGATTTATGGAGCTTGGGCACGACAAGTTGATTGGTGAACTGAGCCAGCGATTAGGCGCTACCGGGGGGGTGGTAAAAGTCGCCGGAACGTGGGGTTCTTTTGCGCGCCTTTTGACGGCACATCTTTCAAAACAACTATCCCGGCCGATTATTTACGTTTGCCCGCACATTGATGACGCGGATAACGCGGTTGATGATTTGCAGACCTTTGGTTCGACTTCGCTCACCACAGGTGCGGCCGACGAAGTTCAATTATTGCCCGCGTGGGAAGGAGAGGAGGAAATAGCGGACGCAACCGATGAGATTCGGGCGGACCGGCTCAAAACCATCGCTCGTATCTCGCTCGCCTCGGCGGAGCGAGGCGAAGCCGGGTCGCTCGTAACTCGTGTGGAAGGTCGCGCCATAACTATCGCGGCGTCGATGCAGGCGATAAGTCAGCCCGTACCGAAACTATCGGCCATCGAAAGCGGCTCGCTTGCGCTTCAAACCGGGAAGCAGACAACGCCTGAAGAGGTAAGCGCGTGGCTGATTGATAACGGATTCGAGCGGACCGACAAGGTTGACCTGCCGGGGCAATTCGCCAGACGAGGTGGAATCGTCGATATTTACGCGCCGATGATGGGGTTTGCAAATGAGGCCGGCCAGACACAGGCGCTGCGTGTAGAATTTTTCGGCGACACAATCGAAAGCATTCGCACAATCGATTTGGATACGCAGGTATCGACGAATCAGTTATCGGCGGTCAGCATCGTATCGGCGACATGCGGGGACAAGCAGGAACAACGGGAGCTATTCCTGAATATACTGCCTGCTGATGCGATTGTGATTTTAGATGAGCCGGCGGATTGCCAGGAGGTGGCAAAGGTGTATTTCGAACGGGCGGAACAGAAAGACCGGCTATACGACTGGCCACAGATTCATAAATCGCTCGAACGATTCACGCAGCTTCACATTTCACGGTTCGCGACCGAAAACCCGGATGAATTTATCAAATTGGATATAAGGAGCGTTCAGCAGTATCAGCACAAGGCGGCATCGCTTTGGGCGGGACATAAGGAGGCGCTGGCAGAATTAGTCGAGCTTGCAAAACATCAGGACGTGCTACTTTACTGCGAAGCGGAAGCGGAGATTGACCGGGTAAGCGAAATCATCAGGCAGGAGCATAACCAGATTCCTCCGAAGTTTAAACTGCTCAAGGGATTTATTCATCAAGGTTTCGCGATGCCGTCGCTGAACACGACGATTCTGAGCCACCACGAATTATTCGGGCAATTCGCGCTTCGGCGAAGACAGAGGCCGATGCGTGCGACAACGCCGATTGATACGCTGGAGGATTTGCAACAGGGCGATTACGTCGTGCACAGCTCTTACGGCGTGGGGAAATTTTTAGGTATCGAGACCATCAGGGAGAAAACGGGCCAAAACGAATACCTCACAATTGAATACGACGGCGGCGTTAAAGTGCAGGTCTCGGTGAATAATATCGGGCTGGTGCAAAAATACATCGGCACAAGCCCGAAGCGGCCCAAATTGTCGAAGGTCGGCTCGAAACGGTGGCTAAATCAGAAAGAAAAAGTCACGCAATCCGTCAAGGACCTTGCGGTAGAACTACTGGAGCTTCAGGCCAAACGCCAGGCGATAGGCGGGTTCGCTTTTGCGGCGGATTCGAAATGGCAAAAAGAATTCGAGGCGTCATTCCCATACCAGGAAACGCCCGACCAGACGACCAACGCGGCGCAGATAAAGGCGGATATGATGCAACCCACGGCAATGGACCGGCTGCTTTGCGGGGATGTAGGGTACGGCAAGACGGAGCTTGCGATGAGGGCGGCGTTCAAGGCGGTCGAAAACGGCAAGCAGGTCGCTGCGCTTGTGCCTACGACAGTGCTGAGCATCCAGCACGCCCGGACGTTTACGGAACGCTTTGCGGATTTCCCGGTTGTAGTCGAATCGCTAAACCGGTTCAAGACGACCTCCCAGGCAAAAGACATTATTGCCCGCACAAAGGCAGGCAAGGTCGATATTTTGATTGGGACACACCGGCTGTTGAGCGGAGACGTGAAGTTCAAGGATTTGGGGCTGGTGATAATCGACGAGGAGCAGCGATTCGGCGTGGAGCACAAGGAGAAGCTCAAGAAGCTGCGCGTGAATGTTGACATCCTGACGATGACGGCGACGCCAATTCCGAGAACGCTGCATATGGCGATGCTGGGCCTTCGGGACATAAGCTCGCTTGCGACCGCGCCGCTTGACAGGCGGAGCATCGTTACAAGCGTAACCACTTACAATGACGAACTGATACGCAAGGTGATTAGCCGGGAATTGAACAGGCAGGGACAGGTTTTCTTCGTTCATAACCGGGTCAAGTCAATCGAAAATAAATGCTGGGAAATTCAGAAGCTTGTTCCCGACGCCAAAGTCGCGATTGCCCACGGGCAGATGACTTCGCACGAACTTGAGAAGGCGATGATTGCGTTCGTATTAGGTCAGACCGACGTGCTGGTCTGCACAACGATAATCGAATCGGGGCTGGATATCCCCAACGCCAATACGATGATTGTCAATGACGCGGACCGGTTCGGCTTAGCGGAATTGCATCAGTTGCGCGGCCGGGTGGGCAGATACAAGCACAGGGCATACGCGTATATGCTGCTTCCCGCGTCGAGACCCATCACGCCAATCGCATCGAGGCGGTTGAAGGCCATCGAAGAGTATTCGCATTTGGGCGCTGGTTTCAGGATTGCGCTGCGGGATTTGGAGATTCGCGGGGCGGGAAATATCCTCGGCGCAGAACAATCAGGGCACATTCAAATGGTCGGCTATCAAATGTATTGCGAACTGCTGGCTAACGCTGTCAAGCAGATGAAAGGTGAGCCGATTGAAGGGATACCGACCGCCAACATCGATTTGGGGTTCGCGGCATACATAACCAAAAACTATATACCGGCGGACAGGATTCGGCTGGACGTGTATCGAAGAATCGCGGTGGCGAAAAATGCGGAAGAGCTGAAACATCTCGAAACGGAGCTTGCGGACGTGTATGGCCCGCCGACTGAGGAGGTCAAATCGCTTTTGAGTATCGCCGGGCTTCGAATAGCCGCAAGCGAGCTGGATATAAAGAGTATCGTGGCACACGGCGGGAACCTGGTATTTTCGTTCGCTGCGGACGCGGACAAACACGCAAAACGACTGTTTAAGAGCATTGCAGGCAGATATACTGTAGCCGACGAGACGACGGCGTATCTGCATCTGCCGGAAAGCTATTTCGAACAGCAAACGCTTATAAATTTTGTCCGTAAAATTTTGAGAGGGAAAAAGCAATGACAAAAACGCTTATCAGATACTGCTGCATTACAGCATTGATGGGTCTTACGGGGATTGTTCTGGCAATCAGCCCGTCGGAAAAACAGCAATTAGACAACTTCAAGGTCTCGACGCTGAAGGGGCTTCGTGGCGTGGCGGTCAAGGTGGTAATTGTGCGTGACGACGCGAACATGTTGCCGTTTCTCAAAGAACAGACCCTCCAGGGTGAAGTCGAGATTGCTCTTCAAAACGCCGGCATCGAAATTGCCAGGCCTACGCCGGAAGTGGGAATTTACGCGGTGCTGGTCAAAGTAACGGCGGCGAGCGGCGACAACCTGAACATTGCGATGCACGTCCAGTCGTCGCTTTTGCAGATTGTGAATTTATCGCGGGACACGACCATAAAAACAGAGGCCCTGACCTGGCCATCCTTCGGGCAGAGCAGGTTCGGCGTCGTTTCGGTCGCAATCGTCAAAAGCACCATCGAAAAAACCGTCAAAGAACAGGTAAATGACTTCACCAATGACTGGAGGGCGGCAAACCCGAAACAGCAACCATAAAACAATTTGGTATTGTAATCTTACTGTTAGTCAATTAAACTTTGGCCGCGATATAAACTTTTTTTACCGCGTGCTCCGCGGTGAACAGGTGCCAACGGAATGGCAAGAAGAAGACAAAGAGCTGCATCGAATCAATGGTTCAACTTCGCGCGCGACTCGTACCTTGAGCGGACGAGCAGGCCCGTTTACGCAATCGTTTATCTGCTGCCCTTCATAATCTTTTATGAATTAGGCACAATCTTCATCAATACCGACGTGCTGAGCCAGACGCAGGTGCGGGTTGTGGCGTTTGTCTGGCTGCAGGAATTGCTGCGGCATCTCGGATTCGGCGGCAAATTCCTCTGGGCGGCGCCGGCACTGGTTGTTGTCGTCATACTGCTGGCATATCAGCTCGTTTCGAGAAAACGATGGTGGGTTTCGTTCGGCGATATGCTGCCTATGACGATTGAGTGTGTGCTGTTGGCCATACCGCTTATTGTGCTAAGCTTGTTTTTGAATAGCACGGGCACACCAAAACACAGCAGGACCAATGACGTTGTTCCGAGGGTGATTGTTGTACAGTGCGCAGCCGAACAAACCGCGGCCCCGACAAAAACAAAATATCTACAGCCAAAACCAACGGTAATCGCGAAGCCAAAACCACAATCATCGCTGCTGGCTGATATTGTTACTGGTATCGGCGCGGGTATTTATGAGGAATTGTTGTTCCGGCTGATACTGATATGCGCGATAATGCTCTTGCTGCAGGACGTGATTGGAATAAATCAGCACAGCGCCGTAATCATCGCGGTGCTTATATCGGCGGCCCTTTTCGGCGCACATCACCACTTCGATTTTCTGACCGGGCGGGCAAACCAGAGCGACTTATTCGACTGGTCCAAGTTCGCATTCCGGACAGCGGCCGGGGTTTATTTCGCGGCGTTATTCGCAATACGCGGCTTCGGAATTACGGCTGGAACGCACGCGTTTTACGACATAATCGCAACTTTGATTAACGCGATTATCTTCCAGCGATAAAAAACGCCAAAAATCCTCCCGGCAGCAAAATTTTTTGTCAAAATTTCACTTCTGTTAACCGTTTAAGACCCGTGGTTTGTGTAATAATCGTCCTATAAGTGAGGGAAAAGGCCCTATCAATACTGATAATGGGCTTGAATTTTACGCCTGTTTTGTTGTATAATGAGGACGTGGAACGAGATTATAACATATAGATTTGAGGCCTGACAAACTATGGAATCTCCGCAAGTCAATGTGGCAATCGAGGAATTATCCTTCAGCTTATTCCAGAGACCTTTGCATCCTGAATTGTTCAATATCTACGCCAGCAGACGGCTAAAAAGTGATAAGTATGAGGCGTTAATATGGGTTACCGGCTGCACTCACGTCGTAAGCGCCTTCGCGGGTGACATATGTCTGGCTGAAGTAATCAGCACGCCAACCCAGATGCTGCCCGAGCGAGGACTGATTGAGCGTTTCCAGTTCCACGGGCCCCGCTCACACAAATGCACGCTGAGCAAAAACGTCAGCTATATGACCGATTTCCAAGTTGAGCGTCTCACGCCGGCGCTGTATCGGCAGAGCTTCAATGACCTCGAACGATTCGGCAGAGACCGCGGCGTGTTCGTCCGGTTCCCTGAGCTTGAGATAGACGGCCTGCAGCCCTTCTGTTACATAGATTTCGAGGCGAGAAAAACCGAGATTCACGTTCACACTTTCGCCGCGTATCCCGACCAGATAGCGATTGTAAAAACACAGTCGCTGTTTGATTTCCAGTAATAATCGGAGTACCCGGCTGTTAATTACCCCCCGCGAACAGAATAAACAGTCCTGCTCCGCGCGCGATTTTCGCAAGTTTATTTTATACCTGCTGCCCGGCGTGTGTTTTGAGGGCTTCGAGGCTTTCGCGGATTTCCTCAGCCATTCGGCTGTTCGGGAAATCGCGTATGATTTCCTCGCCAGTATTAACCGCCTTGGCCCATTGCCTGCCGGATACGGCCAACGCAAACTGTACGCCGAGGTTATGCAGCTTCGTGCGGAAAACGTCCCTTGCGCCTTCCTGGAGGGCAAGACCCTCGTTGGGCGTAAGATACTGGTCAAGCTCTCGCAGAATTTCGATGCTTCGGTCGGTCACCTGGCGTTTGACGGCGTCATCCCAGGCGTTGAGAAGTATTTTCTTGCGTTCCTCTTTCTTTTCGAGCAGCCGCTGTCTCATCGCCAGGGCCTTGTCATTAGCTGGATATTCCTTTATCAAAAGCTCAATCTGGGCGCTTGCCTTTGCCCACTGATGGTCGTCAAGGTGCTTTCCGATGTGGCTTATTATCTGGTTCATTCTTTCAGCGTCATTGGCGTCGCGATATTTGTCGGCCTGCAAATGAAGCTGCTCGGCAAGTTTCTTATAGCCGGTTTTGTGAGCTATTTCGTCGATGATTTCGTATGCGGAGTCAAAGTCCTTCTGCTGCAGCTTGTCAAAGACGGCATCCCGGAGCGTCTGCATATCGTTATCGCGGAAAGCGATTGTCTTGGCCATTTCGCTGACGTGCGTGCTTATGTTGACCTGGTTTACGGCCTGACGGAGTTTTTCCAGCTCATCGGCCACCTTGTCCGTTTTCGCATTGGTATCGTCAATGAGGTCGAGCATTTTGAGGGATGATACGAAAATAACTACCAGCGTTATCAAAGAGAATAACGCCACAAGCAGCCCCAATGCGCTGGTAATGCCGGACGACTCTTTCCCAAAAGCCCCCGCGACAATCGCAACCAGAACAACAGCCGCGATTACGCCGTAAACAATGAACAGGTTCTTGAAATTCGTCAGCGGGTTGTTTTTCCCGTGCTCCATAGCTGTTCCTTAAAAATAAGTGCTGTCAGGAAACTGCATATTTATTATAATCCTTTTTAGGCGGCCTTGTCAATATCGCTGAAAACAGGCAAAGGCAGATATACCGGTTTAAAAGGAGGTATTGAAAATGGATACTATCAACCAATTAACCTTAGTCGCAGTCCTGTTGGCCAGTATGACAAACTCAGTCAAAGCAGCTATTGACCCAAACCAACAAACCATAGTGTCGGGCAATAACAACTTCGCCCTTGCGCTTTACGGCAAACTCGAAAACCAGCAAGGCAATCTATTCCTGTCGCCTTACAGCATATCGACGGCTTTGGCGATGACCTACGCGGGAGCGAGAGGCCAAACAGAAAAACAGATGGCCGAGGCCCTTTGTTTTGCTCCTGCGAAAAATGAGCAGTTTCACAAGACGTTCGGCGAAATCATCAAACAATTGAACGCTTCGGGCGAAAAAGGCAGCTATGAGCTGGTAGTAGCAAACGCATTATGGGGGCAAAAGGACTATAAATTCCTGCCGGAGTTTTTGACGCTTGTCAGGAAAAATTACGGGGGCGATTTGCAGCAGGTTGACTTCGCAGCACAGACCGAGGAGGCCCGAAAGACAATCAACGCCTGGGTTGAAAGCAAAACCAAAGACAAGATAAAGGAGCTAATCAAGCCGGGGATGCTCGATTCGATGACCCGGCTTGTTTTGACAAACGCCATTTACTTCAAAGGCAAATGGGCAAGCCCGTTCAAACCCGAACGCACACAGGATTCGCCGTTCGTTCTTCTTGACGGTCAAAAGGTAAATGTGCCAACGATGAACCAGACGGGCAGATTCGGCTATATGGAAGCCAACGACATCCAGGCGTTGGAAATGCCTTATGTGAATAACGATTTGTCGATGGTCATTCTGCTTCCTAAACAAGCCGACGGCGTCAAAGGCCTTGAAAAAGAGCTTGTTTCCGACAATCTCACCGGCTGGCTGGCCAGGATTCACAAACGTGAAGTGCAGGTCTTTTTCCCAAGGTTCAAGATGGCAAGCGAGTTTGGGTTAGGCAAGGTACTTAGTGCGATGGGAATGCCGGACGCGTTTTCGGGAAAGGCGGATTTTTCCGGTATGACAGGCAACCGTGACCTCTTCATATCGGCTGTGGTTCACAAGGCATACATCGATGTCAACGAAGAGGGAACCGAGGCGGCGGCGGCAACCGGCGTTACTATGAAATTGACCGGTATCGGCACCCCACCGCCGGTTTTCAGGGCTGACCATCCGTTTATCTTTTTGATTCGCGATAATCAGACGGGCAGCATCCTGTTCCTGGGCCGAGTGGCAAATCCTGTCTTGAAAGATAATTAACTTCGCCTGTTCGCCCGGTAAAGTATAAAAAATATCCAGCCAATTAGCACGATTGTCATTGGCAGAATCACTATAACCGGATTTATCTTTATACCGAGATTCCACATAATAGTAAGATACTGGACAAGCGACAAAAATACGGAAAGCAGAACTGCCAGACCCCCGAAAAATTTTCTGAACCCCTCAATATTCGCCCACAACGACGCGACCCGCGGCACAATAATCACAGAAACAACAAAGACCGCCAGGACGGCCGGTATAATAAGCATCGCCAGCAATCGCGGCATATAACCATTTACCTGGCCATGCAAGTCCCAGTGTGTCGCCATTTGCTCGGACATTTGCGGATAAAAGTATGCGCTCACGCAACAGATAACAAGCAATATTCCGACGCAGACCAGTTCAGTTCTCGTAATGCACATTCAGCCCATTCCTTTCATTTAATATAGTAGCTGGAAACCCGCCACCGGCCATTCCGGGTGTTCATGTCATTGCCTCAGCGATAATTTTATGAACAGCTTCGGCTTGTCTCATAAACAATCTCAGTCGAGCTCGATGAGAACGATACCACGGTTTGGGAGAGGTTTCTGACACAATTTCCAAATAAGTGCCCAGCAAAAAGTTTTCGCCCACACTTGTTTCTTCGATAAACTCATTGTCCTCCAGTTCTCCTTTGCCCTTGAGCCATATACTGTTCTCCAGAATGACAAGCCGGCAAAGGTAAGAAACAAGCAAAGCGCGTCTGTCTGTTACATACAAACCTGCCTCACACAAAAGGGGGATCGGGAAAAAGATTCGGTAATAATAAGGGAAGGACTTTCTTGGAGACCACTTCTTCCCTGATCCAAACCACAACCACGGTTTGACGAGAAGAACTTTCTCCCCAGGCAGAAGCTTTGGCAGTATATTGAAACTGAATCTGATACCCATATTTAACGTCTTCCTATTATCTAATATAGTAGCCGGAGACCCGCCACTGGCCGTTCGGCTCCAGCATCGGCGTCACGGTTTCGACCGCATTATGTTTATTTTCAAAAGATGTTTCAAACTGGATTACAACATACTGCCCGTCCGGAGCGCCCGGCAGCAATGTTGTATATGTGCTGTTGATTACTTTGCGAGAAAGCACCTTTCCCAGTGGCTTTCGCACCGGCTCAACCGCTTTTCCCCATTGCGCCTCGCTTACACTTTTTTGGAAATACTCGGCGGCCTGAGACCAGCTTTGACTGTATTGGCCGTCATCGACAAGTTTGAGCCACCCTTTCGCGGCCTCGATTGCGGCTGACGTTGCCTGTTCATCTTTGGCCTGTTGCTGTGGAATCGTTTCTGAAACCTTCCTGAGAACATAGTATTCCGGTTTTTGATGCCTAATCGTCACATCGCCGCTAAGCCACGGCAGGAATAAATACGCCGTGCCGTTGAAATCTCTGATTTCGTATTGTGCTTTGACATCGCTTCCGCCATCGGTAATCCATCCTTTCGTCCAGTTCCAGCCGAGAGTCGTCGTCCCGTCCGGATTGAACTCTATGTCTTTCAGGAATAAATCGCCCCGCCATTGCCTCTGACCCGGCTTGAATTCATTGGCATCTTTCACTAAATCGACGCTCACCCATTTGCCGACAAGTTCCGGCTCGTTTACAAACGTGCGCTGCACTGCACTGACTTTACATGGCTTCAGCACTTTCGGTAAAAGAATCATCCCCGCAGCGACTGCTGTCAAAACCAGAACAAGAGCAATTAAAAATCCTGCTGATACTCCCTTTTTATCAGGTGTCTGCGACTGGCCAACAAGCTCCGCATACTCTGATGGGGGGCCCATTTCGGTAGTAATATTCTGGAAATTTTCCCAGGTTTGCTGCTGCGGTTCAAGCTCGGCAAATCGACTGTCCAGATGGCTATTCACATCCGCGAGGATTTCAAAACTGCGGGGATGTCTTTTCGCCGACAACGCTTGTTCCACCCTTTTGAGATAATCGGTTTTGACTTCTGCCCAGATTGGCAAGGTTTCATCGGCGTCCAAGCCCCTTATAGCGGAATTGACCGCAGCGACGAGCTGTGGCAAATCATCGGTTCCAATGTGCATCCTTTTGCCCGACTTGAGGACAATCGTCACCGCCTTCAATCCCGAGACGTTATAAAGCCAGCCGTTACATATATAGCGAATCCCCCACCCGCTAAAAACGCCTTTGAACGGCTCACAATAAGCAATCTGCTCGAGCGGAATTTTCTTCCAGAATAGTCCCGGCCCAAACCAGAACCTAAAAATACCATCCTTTATTTCAACAGTAAGTTTGTAGCTGAACACAAAACAAATGAGGCCTGTTGCGCCTAATAGTATTCCAAGAGGCCGCAAGCCACAAACATACATAATCACGCTAACTGCAATCAGAATAAAACTTATTACAATCGACAAATAACCCGGCTGACTGTGTCTGTATTGAGCGTTCATAGTCCAGTTCCTTTCCTTATATATTCCAAACTGCTGATAAGCTGGTCCCAATGCCTGTTCATTTCTTCAAGGGCCTTTTGGCCGGCCGCGGTAAGCTGAAAATACTTTCTCGGCGGGCCGTCGGTAGAAGGTTGCGAATAGCTTGTTACCAGACCATCGGTTTCCAGGCGGGCGAGGACCGGGTAGATATTGCCTTCACGAATCTGCAACCCTTCGATGCGTTTCATTGTCTGCACCATTTCGTAGCCGTGTGACGGGCCGCGATTGAGAAGGTTAAGGACAACGATATCCAATAGCCCTTTGCGAAGCTGCGTTTGCCAGTTTTCAAGATTCATAATCTCATCCAAAATTTGCCAAAGTATTATAATCAGCCTACTATTGTTTCCAATATACTACATTATAGCATACTGATTTGTCAAGAGAATTTTTGCGAAATTTTGCTGTAGCCTCTGAGAATGAACAAAGTAATTGACAGCATACGGTACTTGTTTATACTGCTTAAAAGGTGAAAACTATTTGCATTTAAAGCCCGGTACGAAACGGAATTCATATGCCGCAACTCTATAAAGAAGTAATAGCCAACCTCCTCGCTTTGACCCCGTTTACCATCGACCCAAATCTGAGATTGACAGGCAAACCGCCAACAATGGCTAATTCCGAATTTCTCACTAACAAGGAACAAGGTGATTGGGCAGAGCAAATTGTTTTTACTGCCATAAATGAGAACTCTCCTGATTACGTAGCTGTGAAATACGGTCGCTCGGAATCATTGGCAGCCGGTGACCCCGGATTTCAACAGTTCTATCAGCAGTATCAAGATGAGCTTAACAGTATTGGGAAAAAGCCAGATTTGCTGATTTTTCGCAAGGCCGATATCTCCGGAAAAACACTTAATTTGAATGATGATGAGACCGTCTCAAAAGCCATTGTCGCAATAGAAGTGCGATCCAGTTCTTTCCTGGCTAACCGATATTCAGAATTCATGGAATCTCGGACAAAAGAAGCTATCGAACAATGCCGCCTTGTTCGTCAAAATATTTTGAAGGACCCTCTAAAGAATCTGCTCCATCAAAAAAGTCCGGAAATTCTCTCCGTGATTGAACGTGCTTCTGACGAAACTTTCAAGGAGTTGGACTTCCGACTTCGCTCTTGGTCATCGTCTCCAGAGTTGAGAGAGCTTTCCGACCTGCTAAAAAGCCTCAAAGAGCAGATAAAAATCTTGCACAAAAGGGATTACCTAAGCATAACTCCAAAACTTGAAGACCTTGCCCTTGTGAACAGGTGGATTCAACATTTTAATGTCCGCCATTATTACCTTCAGGTCTTCTTCGACAAAGCGTATGTGATTCCATTCAAGGAAATACTCGAAATTGTCTCCGATCCAGCAAAAGAGGATACTGTATTTTCGATAGAAGAAGACGTAAAGAACCAAGGCAAAACAACTATTAAGATAAATGTTCAGGTTGGCAAAGAGATTCTGGGGCGGATTGATATGCCCGAACACAAATCCGCCGTAAAGGAACTAGAGCGAGGTCGCCTTTTGTTTTATGTTACGTTTCAAAATGGGCACGGTTATCTGGACAATGATGTATTCCTGAATGAGATAGTAAATGACGCATAACCTTACCGAAACCTACTATTCAGTCACAGACGTCAAACACAGGCGAGAGTACGGGCAGTTTTTTACGCCATTCGAAGTAGCTGCCTTTATGTGCAGGTGGGCTTTGTCAACCGGTTCCACCGCTCTGTATGACCCGGCATTTGGATTAGGTTCGTTTTATTTCGCAGCCAAGAAATTGAATTCATCTGTCCATTTCTCAGGCAACGAAGTTGACGCTAAGATTCTTGATTTCTTCCACTCTCATAACAATGGCAATAATCGGCTGATTCTAAAACAGCAGGATTATCTGTTGTCATGGGGGCAAAAGCACAACGCTATAGTATGCAATCCTCCTTATATGCGGTTTCAGAAATTTCTCAACAGAAGCGAAGTGTTTTTGTCATTTCAACAGCGACTGGGATACAAACTCTCAGGTTATACAAACATCGCGTCCGCTTTCTTATTAAAATCCATACACGAATTGGCGCCAAACGGGCGTCTTGCCTATATTATGCCGCTGGAGTTTCTAAATACAGGGTATGGAAGCATTGTGAAGCAGCGACTTATAGAGAATGGGCTATTGAAGGCAATCATTACGCTGGAAGCGGAAAAAAGTGTCTTTCCCGATGCGACAACCACAACCGGCATTATTCTCGCAGCCAACGATTCGAAAAAAGAACCTGTGTGTTTTTACACTGCACGAAATATGACCGAATTAGATAACCTTCTCGAACTGAAACCGGACAGACAAATACCTCCGGAAGAATTGGACCCTTCAGAAAAATGGCTCAAACATTTTGATGCCAAGTCATTGGAATTAGATTCCTCATCATTGGTAAGCGTTAGATACTACGGTGCGTTCAGCCGTGGTATAGCAACAGGAGCAAATGAGTTTTTCGCATTATCCTCCGGCAAAGCCCGCGAACTATCCATACCTCGTTCCTTCTTAATTCCATGTATTACCAAGAGCGCTCAGATAAAAACTGTTATTTTTACAAACGATGACCTGAGAAAGTTAGAAGAATCAGATGCGAACGTCTTCCTCCTTAATGCAAATGGTGAAATGCCAGCCGCTGCTGCAAAATATATCCAGCACGGTGAACAGTTGGGCTATAATCAGCGATACCTTACTAAAGTCCGTAATCCGTGGTTCAAACTGGAACGCAGAACGCCTGCCCCCCTTCTTTTTGGCGTTTTCTCCCGCAATAGCTTTAAAGTAATCAGAAACTACAGCAAAGCGATCAACCTTACGTGCTATCACTGCTTTTACCCAAACCTATTTGGTCGATCGTTCGTTGACCGATTATTCTTATATTTCCAGTCCCAAGCAGCACGTACAATTCTCAGTTTGAGTTTGAGAAGGTATGGAGACAGTTTAGACAAGTTCGAGCCAAACGATTTAAATGATGCTTTCGCACCTTCCCCAAGCTATCTGGAAGCAATCCCAATACAATTGATTAATGAATCGATGGAAAAATGTGCAAATGGCCTTCCAATAGAAGCAAAACTACAGAAAGTATTTGAATCCCTTATCAAAACACACCGTGCCCATCATCACCGTGAAGAGAGGATATATTCTCCTACCGCCCCTCTAGTAGCAACATAGATAGTATCCCGAACAACAAACAGCCCGATTTTCTCTACTGAAACGCAGGATATGTTGCTTTTTGTAAACATTGCCGTTGGCATATTGCAACCTTAACTGAAATGGCACGGCGGCAAAGTATAAGTGAAAAATGGCGGGAAAGCCATAAATTCAGACCATCGCATAGCCGTTGCATTTTGGCAACACCCAGCCCCAACCCGCAAACAGGTTGCACTCGTGAATAGTCAAACAAAACTCAAGGCCAATACAACAAACGCCGGTTTTGAGCCGCTTTCGCAACCGGATAAATTATCGCAACAAATACAGATAAAACCTTGTAACGAGTACGCGTTTTGCACGTATAAAGCTAAGACAGTGCCAATGACGGAGCAGCAGGCGACGCTGATTTGAGATTTTGCGAGGGTACTGAGATGGATGAAGCACGGCTGGCAGATGAGCTGAATGAACTTGTGAAGCAATTCGGAGGCGCCGCAGACCCCACATCGAAACGCCTCGAAGTCCTTGCCAAAAAGGCGGAAGTAAACCAGAAAGAACTCCAGGCGAGCGTCGATTGCCTGCGAGAGTCGCTCGATTACCTTCGGGTTTGCATCAAATACCTGCTTTTGGATATTGAGGCCACCCGCCGGGAAAACGACTACCTGCAAAAGCTGCTCAAGGATAAAGACCGGGAAGAGTAACCCCGCCGGCCACACAATAATCCTTTGCGAGCAATATCCTGTTTTTACTTTGCGGCAATCCGTCTGTCTATTTGCCGGATGGCGCCACGGGCATCGGCTGGCCCGGGGGCATTTGCCGCGGCTGCTTCGGCGGCATACCCTGATTCATCTGGCCTGGCTGCTGCTGCATCTGTTGCATCATCATCTGAAACGCCATCATAATCTCAGAAAGGTGCTCTTTGGTTAATGCGAAATCAATGGCCAATGAGCCGTTATCGATTTTGGCCGCAAAGACAAGATTGCTCTTGCTCGGTATATCAGGCATCGTAAACGGCATCGGCGCAAAGGCCTGCACCATTTTCATCAGGCGCAGATAGTTATATGTAACCATGGCGTCCTTGCTGCCGGCATCCGGGATAACTGCCATCGCCTTTTGCATTTCCGAGCAGACCTGCGCGGGAGGGCCTGCCTTTACCTGGTCGATAAGCTTGCAAACGGCGTTGGGGTCGCCTGATATCCTGCATACCCATAAGCCGTTGACGATTGCCCAGCGGTATTCAAAGCCGCTGCCATACACCGTTTCAAGTATTTTAGCTTCGGGCGAATTGATATCGGTAAATTTCATAGACAACTTTGCGACGTCTATTGAAACGCCCTTGTAATTATCTGCGCCGCGTTTGACGGTAAAGCCGGTTTCCATACCCAAACTCTTGTAGAGGTCGTTAAATGCGCTGCCTGTCCAGAGCCGGACAAATTCATCATTCACCTTGTTAAACCGGTTGACATCCTTTACTTCGAGGACATACTTGGCGTCGAAGAAGGGCTTTGCGTTGGGGTCAACCTTGAACGAGCAAACAATAAAGTCGCCAATTGAATCAGCTAAATCATCGAGGAGCTTTTTGGTTTTAACGATGTTGGGGTCATTGACGTCTTTTCCTGCCATTATCGCCATAAGGTCGATACACTTGGCGTTGAGTTTCTTATACGCCGGATGATTTATCCGCCCGACTAAATTCATCGCCGCGCCATCCTCGGTGTAGCCGATAAGCGGGTTATTTTTGGCAGCGCTATCAGCGACGAGCATTCCGGCCATTTCTGTCCCGGGCAGGGCATCCAAACCAACCTTGAAATTAAGCACAGCCGGTTTCGGATTACAGGAAAGCGTAATCGACTTTGACTGCTGCGTAAAATCTTTGGCGTAACCGGCGAAGGCGTTCGCGAGGCCAGCCATAAATACCGGGCTTTTCTGCATCTGTGCCTTTTGGGTTTTCAGGGACTCAATCTGGGTATCGAAGCTGGCAATCATCGGACTGTTGGGGTCTTTGGCAGCCATCTGTTGTTTGGTCTTTTCGAGATTATCGATTTGGGACTGGATGGTCATTCCCGGGTCGGCTAAGTGCTTTCTCATTTCCTCCAGGCCGTCGGAGATTTGTTTTTTGTAAACCGACGAGATTCTCACCATATTCGCGTAGGCCCATATCGGCTCAGAAGATGCCTGTTTGACCTGTGCGGCATTGAGAGACGTCATCAGCCCGGCCACTTTTTCGCCTGAAAGCGAACTGGCCATAGCGCCAAGTTTTCGATAGTCGTGCGACATAAGCGCAAACGAGTTGACCTTTTTGATGAAGAATTGTCCCGAAGGCCCCATTCCAACGGCTGATATACCGTTGGTGTCGGACGGGCTGACGTGGAAGTTGGGGTCGGTAAGCTGGGCATAATCGGTAACAGGCAGCAGGATGTAGAAATCCGGTTCCTTATCACCTGATTCGGCTGTTGCGAACGCCGCGAAGGAGCCGTTGACGTCAAAGCCCTGCAGTTCGGGATTGCCGAACATCATACCAAGCTGGCCCTTGATAAGGCCGGCGGAAGAAACCGGCATCGGCGAGACGCCCATAATAAACTGGTCGAGATTACTGGTGGCTTGATTGAGATTGTTAATCCGAACGCAGAAAATAGCGTTCGCGGGAACTATACCAAGCACCGCGTCGCCTTTGTCCGCCCCCTGCACAAATGCCGGGACGCATAAAGCTAATATGATTGCCGCGAGTGTTGTTGAAATCGTGTGTCTGAACATTGTATTGCCTCCTTAATTAATTGTTTTATTTTTTATGTGGAAAAGTTCAACTTCGCGGTATTTATACACACAAAATGACTGTCCTGCAAGAAAATCATGGGTAAATAATGTTTTGGGACCTGGGTATCCTCATTTTTATGCAAGAATAGGGATTTTCGCGTTCTTTTGTGAACAAGTCAGATATTGTTTTGGTCGATATCAAGGCAGGATTAGCAGGGTATAGCCCGGTAAATGAACAAGGTAACTCATTCGGCAATAGAATAATAGAAGGAAAGCCCTGTGCAACAAGCAGCAATCATTGACAGAACGAGCAAACAGAGTAGAATGGTAGCTGCGGAGAACACAAAGGGCCAAGGCGTTTAACAAACTTTGAATACTGCAAACTCGAGGTAAAAGATGTTTGAGCGATTTACAGACAGGGCACGCAAGGTAATGGCGCTGGCAAACCAGGAAGCACAGCGTTTCAACCACGAATACATCGGGACCGAGCACATCCTTCTGGGTTTGGTAAAGGAAGGAAGCGGCGTCGGCGCAACCGTTCTTAAAAATCTGGACGTGGATATAAAGAAGCTGCGCTTAGAAGTTGAGAAGCTCGTAAAGAGCGGCCCGGATATGGTTACAATGGGCAAACTCCCGCATACGCCCCGCGCCAAAAAGGTAATCGAATTCGCGATAGAAGAGGCGAGATCGCTGAATCATAATTACGTTGGGACGGAGCACCTGTTGTTGGGCCTGCTGCGCGAGACCGAAGGCATCGCGGCGCAGGTAATGATGAATCTCGGACTTCGGCTGGAAGACGTTCGCCAGGAGGTGCTGAACCTTCTGGGAGCCGGCGTCGATACGAATGAGCCGACGGGGCTTGATATGAAAATGGGCGGACCTGCCGCAGCAATGGGTGGAAAACCCAAGAGCAAGACGCCAGCGCTCGATAGTTTCGGCAGAGACCTGACTCAATTGGCCATCGACGGCGAGCTTGACCCCGTCATAGGAAGAAAACGCGAGATAGAGCGATTGATTCAGATACTGTGCAGACGCACGAAGAATAACCCGGTGCTATTGGGTGAGGCAGGCGTGGGCAAGACAGCAATCGTCGAAGGACTCAGCCAGCAGATAATCAATAAGCAGGTGCCGGAGATTCTAAAAGATAAACGCCTCGTGGTGCTGGACCTTGCGATGATGGTCGCGGGGACAAAATACCGCGGGCAGTTCGAGGAACGAATAAAAGCAGTTATCAACGAGGTCCGAAGGGCCAAAAGCGTGATATTATTTATCGATGAGCTGCACACGCTGGTCGGCGCGGGCGGCGCGGAAGGCGCGATTGACGCGTCGAACGTTCTCAAGCCGGCTTTAGCCCGCGGCGAGGTGCAGTGCATAGGTGCGACCACTCTCGATGAATACAGAAAGCACATCGAGAAGGATGGCGCCCTTGAGCGGAGATTCCAGACGATTATCGTTGAGCCGCCTTCAAAAGAAGAGACAGTCGATATACTCAGGGGATTGCAGGACCGCTACGAGGCGCATCACAGGGTACGGTTCACCGACGAGGCGCTGTTCCAGGCGGTCGAAATGTCAACGCGGTATATCACTGGCAGATGCCTGCCCGACAAGGCGATAGATGTTGTCGATGAAGCGGGCGCGCGAGTACGGCTGAAAAATATGGCCCCCCCGCCGAATCTTGCGGAGCTTGAGAAGAAAATCGAAAATCTCCAGCGTGAAAAGGACGAGGCGGTCCGTAACGCTGACTACGAACGGGCGGCGTCGCTGAGAGACCAGGCACAGCAGATGCTCAACGACAAGACACAGATGCAGAAGAGTTGGTATGAGGAAAACAAAGAGGCGACGGGCATAGTTGACACGGAAGTAATCGCCGAAGTTGTGAGCAATATGACGGGCGTGCCTTTGACTCGATTGGAAAAGAAAGAAACACAGCGGCTGCTTGAGCTTGAAGCGGAAATACACAAGCAGGTCGTTTCGCAGGATGACGCTGTGGCCGCGGTTGCCAAGGCGGTGCGCCGCAGCAGAAGCGGGATGAAAGACCCGAACAGGCCGATGGGGTGTTTTATCTTCTTAGGGCCCAGCGGCGTTGGTAAAACGTTGCTTGCGCAGGCGCTTGCGGAGTTTATGTTCGGCGACAAAAACGCTCTTGTCCGGCTGGATATGAGCGAGTTTATGGAAAAGCACAACGTCAGCCGGCTCGTGGGCGCTCCTCCGGGATACGTCGGCTACGAAGAAGGCGGCCAGCTTACCGAAAAAATCAGACGCAGGCCATACGCTGTGCTGCTGCTCGATGAAATCGAAAAGGCACACCCGGACGTTTACAACATACTGCTCCAGATAATGGATGAGGGACGCCTGACCGACAGCTTCGGCAGAATGATTGACTTCAAGAACGTAGTCATCATTATGACCAGCAACATCGGCGCTGAATTAATCAAGAACAACACCGGTTTCGGCTTCGGCAAAAAGACGCCTGAGGCCAACTACGAAAAGATGAGAGATATGCTGCGCAAGGAAGTCGAGCATCATTTCAGGCCCGAGTTTCTCAATCGCGTCGATGATATAATCGTCTTCAAGCCGCTATCGAAGGAGAACCTGCAAACGATAGTTGATTTTGAGCTTAACAAGGTATTCAAACGGCTGACCGAGCACGGTTTCAAACTCGAACTGACCGACCGCGCCAAAGAATTCATAATCGAGAAGGGCTATAACCCCGAATTCGGCGCAAGACCTTTGCGAAGGGCAATCGAACATTACATAGAAGACCCGTTGTCAGAAGCTGTGCTGCGAGGCGAATTCAAGGGCAAGAACACCATCAAACTCGACGTGCTTGACGAAGACCATCTCAAGCTCGAAGGCATTGAAGTGCCTCAGCCGGAAAAAAGCGAGAAGGCGGCCGTCTAAAACAAAACCTGGACGTAAAACCTCGCCTGAAAATACGCTCAAAAACGATTTTGAGGCGTCATTTCAAGCTCCATTTGGGTTTGCTGCGGCGCGAGAAGCTTGTCGAAACTCGCCTTGTCCATCCACTCTATACGGCCGTCATATCGAAGCACAATCACGCCCGGATGGTAAAAAAAGGAATGATAATCCTTATTTACATAGGCAAGAACCGTTTCGGGCGGGGAATTAAACGTTATCCACCTTGCCCTGTAGTTCAGAGTGCCGAGGCGTGGCTCCCCAGCGAAGGTTTTTATAATCACGTCCACATACGATTCAGGCGGCACTGAACCGTTTTTCCCCCTGTATTCCGTGACTGCCTTTTGAAGCTGTTCCATCGCCCTCGTCGCTTCGGAACGATTCACCCAGTTTTTCAGCTCTATCATTCCAAGAACTGCTGCGGCAGTAATCAGAATTACCAATGCGAAATTCGTCAGAACCCATTTCTGTTGTCTGTTCATAATCTACCCATCTATTTTTTACCCTGTGGTAAAACTTTTACTCGCCCGCCTTCAACAACCAATCTGCCCTCTGCGAACAACTGAATTGCTTCCGGATAAGCGATACACTCCTGTTCAAATACTCTCGCGGCCAGCGCCTCCGGCGTGTCGTCATCCTTCACGGAGCAGCACCGCTGAACGATTATAGGCCCGTTGTCGTATTCGTTGGTGCAAAAATGCACGGTGCAGCCGCTGACTTTGCAGCCGGCTTTCAAAACCGCTTCGTGAACATGATGTCCCCACATACCCCTGCCGCCGAAGCACGGCAAAAGCGCGGGATGTATATTCATCACCCTGTTTTCAAACCGGGCAGGAATTTTCCAAAGGCAAAGCCAGCCGCCCTGCACAACAAGCTCGACCTTAGCGGCAACCAGCTCCCGTTCAATACATTTGCTGAACTCATCTATATCGGGATGGTCCTTTGTCCGAGTGATTTTAACATCGAGACCGGCAGCTTTGGCCCTTTCGACGCCGGCAACGGCTGAACGCGAGCTTATAACTACAGCCACCTCAGCATCAAGCTTACCCTGCCTGATACAATCAACAATGTTTATCAACGTCGTGCCGCCCCCGCTTATCAAAACGCCGAGACGCACGGGCTTTGTTTTTTTGGCTTTTTCAACCTTCATTCCAACGTCTTTTTTACCATCCAGGGCGCGATTTACAAGTCCATCGGCTTTTTTGTTGTCCTCCCTGAAGATATGCCTGACCTGCCAGCTCTCGAATTCGGCAAGCATGTCGACGGCCCGGTCAAAGAGAGGCCTTATCTGTTCGCTTTTTACCTTGTATTGACCGTTTATTTGCCTGACTAATAATTCGCTGTCGCTGTAAACGGTGATTTGCCTTGCGCCGAGAGACCCGGCCGCCTCAAGGGCCTTGTGAATAGCGGTATATTCGGCAAAGTTGTTGGTCGCCTCGCCGAGGAAAAACGCTTTGGCCTGTAATTGCTTTCCCCGTGAGTCGGTAAGCACAAACGCCGACGCGGCAGGACCCGGATTACCCCTGCTTCCCCCGTCGATATGAGCGATTATACTCTCCGCCAATGTATTGCCTCCACAATTTACTTTGAATTGAGAATTTAGAATGAAGAATTTAGAATTTAAAACCCGGCCGACGTTTGTCTTTCTGAACTCTTAATTCCCAATTCTTAATTCGTTTATTCCTGCGTGGAACCGAGTACCAGTATTCGCGTGCAGTTGGCACAGCGGATTATATCGTCTTTGGTCATAAGCTGGTTAACGCACTCGTTGGTAACGCCCATAAAGCATCCCCCACAGGTATAAGCGCCTGTCCTGCCCTGGTTCTGCTCGATAACCGCAACCGCTTCGCCGTCGTATGTATCCGCGACGCGTTTGAAAATCTCCAGATGCTCAGCCGGCACGTGGCTGGCGGCCTCGTCCCACTCCGATTGAATCTGGTCTGTCTCGGCCTCGTACTTGGTCGCTAACTGCTCCGACTCTTTGCGGACCTGGTCGAGTTTTCCTTTTTGCTCGTCAATCTGCTGCTGAATCTTCTGTATCTCGGCGTTATCAACCTCGATATCCTTCATCAGTTCGAGAATCTGCGACTCGATTTTGGAATTGTCCGCCCGCGTCGTGTTCAACTGGGTCAATACGGCCGCGTATTCCTTGTTGGTCCGGGCGGTGTTCAGCGACGCCCTGAGCTTGGCAATATCCGCGTCGCGGGTTTTAAGCTCAAGTTCGAGACGGTCCGATTGAATCGTGGTAAGCTGGATTTCTTCTTTCTTTGCTTCGAGGCCGTTTTGAAGTGTGCGAATCTGATTTTCCTGTATGATGACGTTTCTTCTGCACCTGGCAAGCTTCGCTTTGGCCGCCCGAAGACGGTTCTCCACGCTCTGGAGCTTTATCAGCGCCTGTAATACCGAACCCATCTATTACCTTTCAAAATTGCGTACCGTATGTTCAGCCCTGTGATTATGCGCGATTTTATCGATTACCGCAACCGGTTTTATGATATTTTTTCACAGGACATCGTGCTGTCCGCCAATCTCAAATTATCAAAGATGGCTTAGAATTTCGCCTCGCCGCACCACCAGTCCTCGCCGGTAATCGGAAAACCGCGATTCGACACATCACAAAAGTTCTGATATACCCGCCCGACAAAGAATACCGACGGCGGATACCTGCGGCATTCACCATGTAGCACCTTTGGCCCCTGCTCTGCAAGCTGACTCCACCACTTGCAATCTTTGCAATATGTATAAGTGTGCTTCATTTCCTCTCCCCGAAAAGAAATTTAGCTATATTAATTTTTCAATCAAGCAGCAAAACTAAATTTAGGTGGCCTAATTATAGGACTATTCCGGCGAAAAAAGCAATGGGGAACCGGGAAAATTCTTTTAAAACGCCAATAGTTTCTTGGGTTATGCCCGCAAGCCGCGACAGAGACGCTCGATGTCTCTGGCAACAATATCCGCTATTACCGGGTCGCCGGCAGCATTAAAACCTTCTGAGAAGCCATATCTGCTCAGGAATGGCTTCTTGACAGATGGGGGGGGAACAGGTGTAAGGTCAGCCAGTGTGGAACCACCAGGCCCCTTACGACGCCCGGCTGTCAGCCGACGATGCTCCGACATTATGTCTTCGGCAAGGTCAAAACGAGGGATATCAGTATTGCTAACGCCATCTCCTTTGCCCGCTGGGCCGGCAGCGCCGGGTATTATATCCTTGGCTCGCAGAATATCCGGTCTGCGAGGGGTTTTGAAGTCATCGGCTTGTATGTCTTTCTCGGCCATTTGCAATTTATCCCGTCTCTACCAATTTATCCATCTTAACATCAAGGCAAGTATAATTCAAGCAGGAACACGAAACAAACGGGGTAGGTTACGGGGCAAAAAAATAAGGGCCTGCCCTCCACGCAGGCCCTCGTCTATCAATCGGCTGGAACTCCGTCATAGGCGGGATTATTCGCTTTGTGAATCTTCGGCCTGTCGGGCAAGTGACTTTACGGCTTTCGATATGAATCCGAGATTTTTAGCTGTTTTGCGCCGGGGCTAAGGAGAACTGGGTAAATTCGCCAAGGGGATACTCTTTAAGAAGGGTATTGATATCGGCGACGGTAACCGCTTTAACCGCCTTTACGTCATCTTCGACCAGGCGATATTTGCCGAGATACGTCCAGTTGAAGCCCAAATCGACCAGCCGGCCCATTGGTATCTCGTTTTTTATCACCAGCGCACTGAGAACCTTGTTTTTCGCCTTGGTCAATTCGTCTTCTGTAACGCCTGCTTTAGTCAGGTCGGCAAATATCCTGTTGACGATTTCCATCGCTTTGGCGGTGTTTTCGCTGCTGCAGCGGATATATGTGTAATTTGCGCCGGTGCCGTCCATCGGTGAAAAATCCAGGGACGCTGTTTCGACTATTGCCTTATCCACAAGCTCCCAGAAAAACCGCGACCCGACGTCGTCGCCGACAATCATACTCAAAAGCGCAGCGGCGAATCGCTTGTCACTCTGGGCGCTTACCGACGGGCTCACAAGGCAAACATGTTCGCGGGAAAGATGCGCTTTCTCTAAGCGTTTTTTGTCCCTTCCGCCGCGGGTATCGGTAATTTTTCTTCCCACGTCAAAGCGTTCCCAGCCGCCGCAGCCGGTTTCGACCATATCGCGAATCTGCTCCCAGTCAAAATTGCCCGCGAAAGCCGCGACCATATTATTCGGTGCATATCGCTGAGAAAAATATTCCCGCATCTGCTCGGCTGTCATCGTGTCTATCGATTCCTCGCTGCCCAAAACGCTGTGGCCGCAGGGATGCCCCGCGAAATAAAGCTCCCGGCACCTGTCCATAACATCGAAGTTGGGCTGGTCCTTATACATCGCGATTTCTTCTTTGATGACCTGCTTTTCAATTTTGAAATCGTCAGTGCGCAGCGCGGGCCTCATCATTTCTATCCAGAGCTGCGTAATTTCCGCCAGGTATTCCGGCAGGACAGCCGCATAAAAAACTGTGTTCTCCTCGCTTGTAAACGCGTTATATTGCGCCCCGGTTTTATCGAAGGCCTCGTTTACCGCGAAGGGGCTCAGGCGTTCGGTGCCCTTGAAAACCATATGTTCGAGAAAATGCGACACGCCGTTGATTTTCAAATCCTCATCGCGTGCGCCGGTCCTCACAAAAAACCCGACGGCGGTCGATTTGGCGCTCTTGTTTACCTCGCCGATAACCGTCAGACCGTTTTTTAATTTATGAATCTTAAATTCCATATCTTTACTATCCGACCTTCACTTCTTTCGGGCCTATCGTTACGACCGTAAAATCCCTGAAGCGATTTTCGCGCAGGAACGTCAGCACCGAATCAACGCTTGTCTTGTCGATTGCTTTTTTGATTTCGTCGAGTGTTCGCACCTTGCCGAGCATATAGTAATCGCCGGCGATTGAACCTGCCCTGCTGCTCGATGATTCGCTTTGCATAACCAGCGATGATTTCAACCCGACTTTCGCCCGTTGAAGTTCATCTTCACTTATACCGTCTGCCAGGCGATTGAATTCCGCGACTATCACATCGTATGCCTGTTGCGCCTTATCGGGCGTCGTCCCCGTGTAACAGGCGATTCCCGCTGATTCCTTCATTGCGTGATATTGCGCGCCGACGGAATAACAAAGGCCGCGTTTTTCCCTGACCTCGGTAAACAATCTCGCGCCCATCCCGCCCGACAGCACCGCCACGGCGATACGCGCGTTATAATAATTCTTGTCCCGCGCAGCAACCGTCGGCGTCATAAGCCCGATGTGCACCTGTGCCCCGGCGTTGGGAATGTGCTTATATCGTTCCCGGCTTTCGCCTGTCTTAAGCGACTTGAACCGTTTGCCGGCCTTTTCGCCAAATATCTTTCCAACCTGGCGCACAATCGCGTCAAAATCATATTTCCCCGCAACCGAAAAAATAACCTTCGTGGGATTAAATCTTTCAGCAATAATTTCCTTGGTCGTTTCAGGCGTAAGTGATTCGAGGTCTGCAATCTCGCCCGCGGCGCTTCTGCCTAACGGCTCCTGATAAAACTGCTCGCGCAATTTCAGCATCACCTTATGCCGGGGGTCATCATCAAGCCCCTTAACGCCTTCGATTGCCAGTTGTCTGGCCAGACCAAACTGCTCATCCTCAAGTTTTGGTTGAAGTATTATATCGCCGTACAAATCAATCGCCGCCGACAGGTTACTCGCCTCCAGGGCCGCACCGATCGAGATATTAGCGCTATCGACTCCGGCTGAACGCTGAAGACCCAGCCCGTCGAGTGCATCGCCTAACTGCCTGTTGTCCCTTTGGCCCGCGCCGCGGAATATCCAGTCGGCTATCACATTGGCCGCACCACAGCAGCCCGCGGGCATAACCGAAGCGCCGGCAGGCAGCATAAACCCAAACGCCACCGATTCCACGGCTTCCATCCGCTCGCCGAGCAGCATCATCCCGTTGCTTAGTTTATGTTTGTCGAGTTTTTGTTTCATATCTCAATCCATTCCGCAAAAGTGCCGGCGATTGTAACAGCCATCAGTCCCTTTATCAATCATCAATCCTTATTCGCTTTGGCGTTGATATTATTTACCCAGGCCGATATGCTCTTGTGCTTATGGAAAAAATAAACGCAGTGATATTCGACTGGGGCGGTGTCTTAATCGAGGACCCGGCGCCGGCGCTATTCAAATATTGCGCAAATGCCTTCGGCGTAAGCGTTGAACAATATGTAACCGCCTTCGATATTTGTATCAATGCTTTTCAGACAGGGGCAGTTACCGAAAAACAATTCTGGATGAATATGACTAAACGCCTCAATGTGCCAATGCCAAAAGCCGATTCCCTCTGGACGGAGGCATTCATAGCAGCGTACAGACCGAGGCAGGAAATGTTCTCGCTGGCGTCCCGGTTGCGGAAGGCCGGCTGCAAAACCGCGATACTATCCAATACCGAAAAGCCCGTTGTCGAAATTATAAATAAGCAAAAATACGACGCCTTCGACGTAACAATCCTGTCCTGTCTCGAAGGCACGGCAAAACCTGGAAGAAAAATTTACGACCTTGCTCTCGACCAGCTCGGTATTCCGGCCCGGCAAACCCTTTTTATCGACGACAAACCGGAAAACATCGACGGGGCAAAACAGGCCGGGCTTCAAACAATTCTCTTCAAGAACACCGAAAAGTTCAAAAAAGACATGGCCGGATTTTTCCCGAATATTGTATAATACCTGTAAGCAGTAAAAAAACAGCCACACCGGTAGTAAAAGGACGGGTAAAATTATGTCGCACAAGATGACTCGTCGGGGCCTCATCGCCGGTTCCCTCGTTGGAGCCGTCGGCGTTATGGGGCTGGAAGAAAGAATCCTTTTAGCAGCAATGCAGGAAGGCGACCCGAACGCAATAAAACCGCCTCCCACAAATGCAGCCCAACTCCCCACAGGCAAGCTCGGCAACCTTACAATCAGCAGGATGATTATGGGAGGCAATCTCATCGGCGGCTGGGCACACGCACGAGACCTGATATACGCATCGAAACTGTTCAAGGCATACAATACCGAGGAGAAGGTCTTCCAGACGCTGCGCCTCGGAGAACAATACGGCATCAACACTATCCTCATCGACGTTAGCCAGATGGACATCGTCAACAAGTACAAAAAACAAAACGACAGCAAACTCCAGATGATAGTATCCGTCAAGCCGCCGGAAGAAAATCCGATTGCCAATATCGACGTGGCCGCGGACAAAGGCGCCTCAACGATATACCTGCACGGCGCGGCCGGCGACACCTTCGTGAAACAGGGACATGTAGATATTATTTCGAAAACGCTCGAACACATACGAAAGAAGGGCTTGCAGGCGGGCGTCGGCTGTCATTCGGTTTACGTCCTGCAGCAGTGTCGGGATGTAAAAATCGAGCCCGATTACTGGGTAAAGACCTTCCACCACGACAAATACTGGTCGGCTCATCCCAAGGAGAACCGCAAGCCATTCACAGTTGATGGCCCGCAGGATGAAAATCATAACGAATTCCATGATAATATGTTCTGTCTCGAGCCACAGGAAACAATCGACTTTTTCAAGACCGAGGAAAAGCCCTGGATTGCCTTCAAGACGCTCGCCGCAGGCGCGATAACGCCCAAGAGCGGCTTCAAATATGCTTTTGAAAACGGCGCTGATTTCATCACCGTGGGTATGTTCGATTTCCAGATTGCCGAAGATGCAGCCGCTGTCCGGGAAGTCCTCGAAAAAACAAAAGAAAGACAGCGCCAGTGGCGCAGTTAAAAATTTTATTCACTTTTCCTTTTTATCCGGCTTGTCATCGACCTGCTTATCCGGCCCGACGCCGAGTTTTTTCATAAACCTGTCCAGTGCGGCCATCTGCTTATCACTTAGAAACTTTCTGAAAAATAACATTCGGACGCCCAACAACTCCAGGCCAATCAACGCAAGCCACGACCCGGGCGTCAGGGGAGTCAACAACGCAAAAACCCCAACGATAATAAGGATCACTCCGATTACTTTTTTAATGATTGTCTTCATTTTCCCCGGCGATTATAAACCAGCCCGCGCAAACGGTCAAAGTTATTGCAAAACGACGCTGTTATTACTATAAAAGGCGAAATGAATCATCACCTGGCCATTTTGAAAAAGCAGTATTTGGACGCGATACTAACGGGACGCAAAACAATCGAATTGCGCCTCTATCAGACAAAACAAAAATGGCTTTCGCATATAAGCGCGGGCGATAAAATCTTCCTCAAGGCAAGTTCAGGCCCCGTTATGGCAACAGCGACGGTTGACAAGTTGAAATACTACGAGAACCTGACCGCAGGGCAGATTTTAGAAATGCAAAAGCAATACAATCAGCAAATCCTCGGCAACGAACAACACTGGCAGGAAAAAGCAAACTCGCGATACGGGGTTCTCGTCTGGCTAAAAGACGTACATCCGATTCCTAATCGATTCATAAAAAAATTCGATTGGCGCGCATGGGTCGTCCTGACACCGGAAGAAAATTTCGGATTGCTTGCCTCAGACACATCAAGCCGTTCACAAAAGCTGCTCAAGGGAATGTTTTAGTGAACGAATGGCATTGCCTCGATGGGAAATCGCGTTTTTTTCTTCGGAGGTCATCTGGGCAACGGTCTTATTCGATTCAGGCACGAAGAAAATCGGGTCATAGCCAAAACCATTCTCGCCCATCGGCTCATTGATAATCAACCCCTCTAATTTTCCCGACGTCTCAATCAAAACCTTTTCCGGGCTTGCCCGCCCTCCACTCTTTTTTTCTGGTTCTGGCGGGCTTGCTAAACACAGGCAGCACATAAATCGAGCGGTCCTTTTCTCCTTTGGCACGCCCTCCAGCAGCTTTAAGACCTTGGCCATATTCTTATGGTCGATGAGTCCGCGGTTTGTCTCTTTTACGCTGGAGAACCTCGCGCTTTTCACCCCCGGCTGCCCATTCAGCGCATCGACTACTAATCCCGAATCATCCGCAAGGGTCCACAGGCCGGTTGCCCTGGCGTAGCCGATTGCCTTTTTGCGGGCGTTCTCGGCAAATGTTTTGCCATCTTCCTCAATCTCGCTGACATTGGGAAAATCCGATAAGCCAACCCACTCGACATCGCCGGCCAGCATCTCTCGTAACTCTTTCAACTTCCCCGGATTCGTGCTGGCTACAAGTATCTTTCTCATAATTTAGCGTCTGACCTCAAAAGGCCGAAAACATAAGTATTGTGCCATTTGCCGGTCGATTTTGCCCTTGCCGATTTGCGTTTCAAGCCCTCTTTTTTGAAGCCGACTTTCTTCAAAAGGTTCGCCGAGGCCTTGTTTTCAACGAACACATCCGCCTGAAGCCGGACTAATTTCAGTTTGCGAAAAGCAAATCTAACCATTGCTTTCAGCGCTTCGGCGGTAATCCCCTGTCTCCAGTATTTTTTACCGAGCCAGTAACCTACCTCAGCTTTTCCGCTGAATTTATCAAGACCCATAAGGCCAATCATGCCGACGAGTTTTCCTGAGTGTTTAAGCGTTATCCCGAAATTATACGGATTATGTTTCGCTTTTTTCCGGCGGAGTTTTATAAAGTCCTTCGCGTCTTTTACACTGTAAGGATATGGCACAAGAGCGAGGTATCTTGATACATCGATGCTGTTGGCGTTGGCCGAAATATCCGCCGCGTCTTTAAGAGTGGGAGGCCTTAAAATCAATCTCTCTGTTACAATCCGCATCTGCCTTTAGCTCATCAGTTTCTTAACAAGCGCGCGCTGGAAGTGCAGGCGGTTTTCGGACTGGTCAAAAATAATCGAGTTCGGCGACTCGACTACATCATCGGTAATCTCAAGGCCGCGATACGCGGGCAGGCAGTGCATAATTTTTATGCCCGCCGGAGCGGATTTGAGCAGTTCGGCATTGACCTGGAAACCTTTGAAGGCCTTGATGCGTTCCTGTTTTTCATTTTCCTGGCCCATACTGACCCAGGTATCGGTATAGACGACATCCGCGCCGGCTACCGCTTCGGCAGGATTATTGGTTATCGAAACGCTGTCGGCTTTGATGCCATTTGTTTTTTCGACGACGCCCCAGTCAAGCTCGTAGCCCTTGGGCGAAGCGACTACCAATTTCATATTGAATTTCGCAGCCGTAAAGGCCAGCGATTGCGCGACGTTGTTGCCGTCACCGATAAACGCAATCTTAACGCCCGTCAGTCGGCCAAGGTGTTCCTTTATCGTAAGCACGTCCGCCATCGCCTGGCAGGGATGCGACAAATCGGTCAGCGCATTTATCACGGGAACCGTCGCGTATTTGGCAAGTTCGACAACGGTATTATGCGCGAACGTCCGCGCCATTATTCCGTCAACGTATCGGCTGAGCACCCGCGCCATATCCTTAATCGGCTCGCGTGCGCCGATGCCGCCTACGTCTTCGGGGCGGATGAATATCGCGCTGCCGCCCAAATCCGACATCGCGACCTGAAAGCTGATTCGCGTCCGCAGTGAGGGCTTCTCGAAGACCATCGCCAGCACCTTGCCCGCCAGACAGACGTCCCGCCCGCCGGATTTATAGAGCTTTTTCAGCGAGCTGCTCAAATCGAGCAGTTCGTTTAACTCTTCAGTCGAACAATCGCTTATGCACAAAAAGTGTCTCATTTTGTCTCGCCCATCACACTATCCAGGATACTTATCGCCTCGTCGATTTGCTCTTTCGTAACAATCATCGCGGGCATAAACCGCAGCACGGTATTGTTCGTGCAGTTAATCCGCAGGCCCCGCGCGAGGCACTTATCGACTATTCCAGTGCCCGGCGAAGAAAGCTGCACGCCAATCATAAGGCCTTTCCCGCGAACCTCCTTGATGATGTCGTATTTTTCACCAAGCTGTTCGAGTTTATTTTTTGCGTATTCGCCCATCTTCACAGCGTTTTCGATGAGGTTGTCTTCCTCAATCGCCTCGACGACGGCAATACCGGCCGCGCAGGCGATGCAGTTTCCGCCGAATGTTGAGGCGTGCTTGCCGGGGACCAATTTGGCAGCGAGTTCCTCTTTTGCCATCATCGCGCCGATTGCCACACCGCCGCCCAGCGCCTTTGCCAGCGTAATAATATCCGGCTCAACATCATTATGTTGATACGCGAACCACTTGCCCGTCCGCCCCATACCGGTCTGCACCTCGTCGAAAATCATCACCGCGCCTTTTTCGTCGCACAACTGGCGAATCGCCTCGACGTATTCTTTCGTCGCAACATTAATGCCGCCTTCGCCCTGAATCGGCTCAATCATCACCGCGCAAACCTCGTCGGTGAACGCCTTTTCGAGTGCGTTTATATCGTTGTAAGGCACGTAAACAAAACCGGGCAGCAACGGCAAAAAACCCTCATGATACTTGGGCTGGGCCGTAGCAGTAACCGTGGCGAAAGTCCGCCCGTGGAAACTGCCCTCGGCAGTAATGAATTTGTATTTGCCCTCGGCTGTCGCCAAACGCGCCAATTTCAGAGCGCCCTCGTTGGCCTCTGCGCCGCTGTTGCAGAAAAAGCACTTTCCGCCGAAGCCGCGTTCGCTAATCAGTTTCGCCAACTGGCCCTGCTGCTCCGAATAAAACGTGTTATCGATATGCAGAAGCTCGCCTGCCTGTTTGCGAATCGCATCGACCACTTTGGGATGGCAATGGCCTATTCCGCTGACCGCCCAGCCGGGGAACATATCCAGAATCTTGTTGCCCTCGGCGTCGTAAAGATAACATCCTTCACCCTTAACAATCACCCGCGGCAGCCGTTTGTAATTGGCAATTACGTATTTACTGTAAAGCTCTATCGTTTCCTGCGTCGTCATTTCTGTTTTCAATTCTCCATTCTAAATTTTTATCCACCCGTGGCGGACTTACTTCACTATTTCCGTTCCAACGCCTTTGTCGGTGTAAATCTCAAGCAAAAGCGAATGTTCAATCTGCCCGTCGATAATATGCGCCTTTTTGACGCCCGCCTCAAGAGCGATTAAGCACGCCTCGACCTTGGGGAACATCGCATCGGTAATAATTTTTGCGTCAATCATTTCCTTAATCTGCTGCTCATTCAAGCTCGACACCCAGCTATTTGGGTCTTTCATATCCATTCGAATCCCGTGCGTATCGCTGACCATTACTAATTTCTCGGCCTCGACCGCCGCAGCGACTTTGCCCGCCGCGGTATCGGCGTTGACGTTGAGTGTCCCGCCGAACTGGTCCATCGCGACCGATGCGATTACCGGTATCGTCCCGTCGGCGCAAAGCGTCTTCAAAAGCTGGCCATTGACTTCCGTAACCTTGCCCACAAAACCCAAATCGATTTTGCGTCCATCGGCACTGTCGAGCCGCAACTGCTCGGCAAACAGCACGCAACTGCTCAGCGTATGAAGCGCCATTGTCCGGCAGCCCAGCTCGCCCAGCACTTTGCACACCGGGTCATTTACGCTGTGAACAAGCGTGTGTTCGACTATCCGCAGCGTCCGTTCGTCGGTATAGCGTCTGCCCTGGACCCAGACCGGCTCTAAGCCCGCCTCGTTCATCGCGCGGGTTATCGCTTTGCCGCCTCCGTGAACGATTATCGTCCTGATGCCGACCGTTGACATAAACGCCACGTCGGTCAGCAGCTTCTTTTGCAGACATTCGTCGTCCAGAACGCTGCCGCCCAGTTTCACCACAACTATCTTGCCCCGGAACTTGCGAATATACGCCATCGCCTCAATCAATCCCTGGGCCTTGGTAATAGCTTCTTCCACGCCTTGGTCTCCAAATAAACCGGTGTGCGTAAAATTGTGAGTTTATTATTGCTATGGGCACGCGTCAACTCATAATTTCAGCCAATATCAATTCTCTGCCCACTTTTTCACAATCGACGACGTAAAATAACCGTAAAAACTTCCTGTTTCAATCACTGGCACAAAACCAGTGCTCATTAACCTTTGTCGTGTGACGCCAATAGTTGGCCGTTTTAGAATCTTTATCGATAAGACCGTTAGACCTATAGATATACAGTATGTGTCTTGGCGGAGGACCAATTCCTCCTACTAAGAATTCAACCGTCAGCGTCCCATCGCCTTCACGAAACGTAATTGGTGGTGCAATCGCAAGATTCGTCCACCCGTCAGGTCTTTCAAAGCGGAAATCAGATGCCGGATTGGCTTCTATAACTGATACGGCTTGTTCATATTGCGTCAGATGCCTCTCAAACCTTTTATCGCATAAGCTGTGCGCTAGCCAAATTAAAGGTATGGTCACTAAAAAACCTGTGGTTATAATCGCCAACGGTAAAAATGAATGTGTTCTATGGCGTCTCCATAAATAAATTACTGCTATTAAGTCAACAAGTAAAATGAAAGGGGATACTGGGATTACTATTATAAGAGCAAGAACACAAATAAGGGCCATAAGTTGCGTGACACCAGGGATTACACATCCGCCAAATGCAAAAAGATTAAAACCGAACAAGGAAATCGGAAGCAATATAGACACAACCAAACTCAACCAAAAAAGTGCTTTCAAACAATACCTCCTAAAAACCAAAATTTCTTCGCTGGAGATTATACATTAAAAAAACAGAGAGATACCGTAATATTTATAAAAAGCCTCATGGGTATTTTCGCGGTTGCTATGCGACGGTCAGACCGGTATACTCATGCGGGTTGGCGAACCGGGGAATTTAAATGATTAAGAACCAGCAAAGAATCGAACAAATAGCGGGACTAATCCTCATCGGCGCGATAATCGTCGGCTGCGCGCTTGTGCTGCGCCTGTTCGCCCTGGCTATTCTCTGGGCGGCTATCCTGTGTTTTGTAACCTGGCCTTTGCGCGAGCTGTTATTGAAATGGTTTCACGGCCGTCATAATCTTACCGCGGTGGTAATGACGGTCATACTTTTGCTGGTCCTTTTCATACCGTTTCTTGTTGTCGGCCTGACCTTCACCACCAGCATTCGCTCGGCGATGCAATGGCTTGAAACCCATAATGACATTACATTGCTGCCTCTCCCCGCGTGGGTCGAACGTATTCCATACGCAGGCAGGAAGATTAGCGAATATTGGTCCGACATGGCCGAAAATGCCGAGCCCGTCTTAAACCAGCTCAAACCCTGGTTTCAAGAGGCCGGGTTATGGCTGCTGAGACACAGCCTCGATTTCGCACAGGGTGTTTTCAACCTCGCGATGAGCGTGCTGATTGCGTTTTTCCTGTACCGTGACGGCGAAGGCATTATCGCCAACCTTCGTGAGGTCTTCCAGCGGATTGGCGGCGACTATGCTCAGCGCCTGATGGATGTCGTCAAGACCACTGTCCGCAGTGTCGTGTATGGCACAATAGGCACGGCATTGGCCCAAGGTGTGGCGGCAGGGATAGGATTTGCCGTCGCGGGAGTGCCTTCTCCGATGCTGCTTGCTACGTTTACTTTTATCCTGGGTCTTATTCCATTTGGCCCGCCAATTATCTGGATAGGCGCATCCGTATGGCTCTTTGCTGATGGACATAGCGGATGGGGTATTTTTATGATTTTCTATGGCTTGTTATGTATCAGCGGGATTGATAACTTCGTAAAGCCATACCTCATCAGCCGGGGTTCCAAGTTGTCGTTTATCGTTATGTTCATCGGCGTCCTCGGCGGTATCGCGGCTTTCGGCTTCATCGGCATTTTTCTTGGGCCCACGCTGCTGGCTGTGGGTTACAGCCTGGCACACGAGATTCTCACTAATCGCCGCTCCGCCCTTGCGCCTAAACCAGCGAGCAAACAGCAAAATCCTTCGGCTGAAAAGACCATCGGAGTTGATGGAAAAATTAACAATTGATTTCTGAACCTATCAAACCGGCCTGCGTATATGTTATGAACGATGACCACGGGCTGCGGTAATTCTCTCCTCTCCTCCCTCCTGACCGCAGCCCAATCTTTTTATAACTATCCGTTCCTTAAGCGGTTATACGCAAACCTTGTCAGCCGCCCAAAAACGCGAATATGCCTTGAATCGGGTGATTTTGAGCATAAGATTCGCAGGTCCAACACCAAAAAAAATGAAAAAAACCGTATTTTTTCCGAAAATTTCCCTTGTCGAGCCCGGCTGATTATGGTAGAGTAACCTCATTATTAATGTAAGGCGAGAATTTGCCGAATAGGCCCCACACTGATTAGGCAATATGCGCCGTTCTTTTTTGATTTTTGTACCAACAACAGGGCTGGGATATCTCGCTTTCTCCCCTCCCTCCGACCCAGTCCTGTTTTTTTTCTGCGCCGAAAGCGGCACTTCCCTCGATTGTTTTCAATAAATCCTATGTCCTGTTCTCGCGGTATGTTCGAAGTTTATGAAGAAATAACGCAGGGCGTCGATTGGATGGTCGTAAACGCCGTCTTTGAGGGGTAATTCATCGCTGGTCGGCGTATCTGGATAGTGATAGCAGGTCAGGGCCTCGATAAGGCGGGCACATTTGGGCGAGACGATAAATCGACTTTTGCCCGTGCCGTCCCGTATCGCCCGGCGGATTGACTCGATACCCTCTGCGATTCCGCTTCTGCGATAACGCACGTTTATCCCAAGTGAGCGTAACTCACGAACCGCGCTTGTGCCGGTAACGTCGTTTGCTCCCGCACCTGCCGGGTCGCAAAACGTCGCTATAATTCGCGGCTCACCATCAGGGATTCTGGCTTTTAACTCAGCCGCGTGAACATCGATTGTCGCGCGAGAGCGCACGTATTCATCAATCACCCGCACCACGCCTTCACTATCGACCTGAATCCACAGGCAGACAAACGGATTGGCGAAACCGAAATCCAGCGAGCGATACAAAGGCAAATTCGCATCATATTCGACGGGCCTGACGTGAATTGCGGTGTCAAACTGGTCAAAGACAACATTTTCGAGATTGGGTTTGATACACAGCATCTCGGCTTCCCAGCCCGCCCTGCTGCTGCGTCGCATCTGTGTAATGCAATCGTCGATTTTCAGATAGCCGGCTGCCTGTTTTGCCCTGCCCGCACAATCCCCCCACAACAAGCACTGCGAACAGTTTCTGTCGGTGCATTTTTCGATTGTCTCCCAGACGCACCATTTAAAAACAGGCGTGCTGGTTTTGGCAGCCGACGAGACAATTTTCTGCATAAGGCCGTATGGTTTGTGCATTGTGCTTATTGTCTCCATACCGGCGATAATACTTCCCGTGCTTTGCGTGGTGAATTTCGCAGCGTTGAAAACATCAGAGTCGAAAAGCTCGACCTCATCGCAGCGTAGTTTCTGGATGTGCTGGCCCCGGACGCTCGCCTGCGATTGTGTAAGAACATCGACCGCTGAGTCATTGCTGAATCGGCAGCCGGTTTTCCGGATTGGTTCGGCCAGAAACTTATCGAAGCCAAGCCGCAGAAAATCGGTGAGATACCGATACATCCTGCCCGCCTGTTCTTCGGAACCCGCCAATATCCGCACCTGGCAATTGGGCTTGAAGACACAATCCAAAAGCGTCGCAACAGCCGCAAGGTCGGTCTTGCCCCCGCCCCTGTTCGCCCAGACAACGCAATCAGCACTGGCCGGTTTGGAATTTGAAAAGTCACAGTTGAAACTGTGCCAGAGGTAATCAAGCGGGCTATTGTGCTCCGGGCAAATCTGCCTGTCAGGCACGTCAATCCCTAAAAACACCTTGATATAGTTTTTCAGGTCATCTTTAGTCGCGGGCCTTGTTCGCCTGAGCGATTCATACAAACGGGAAACATTTTGTGGTTGCGCATTTGCCGGCAGAATAATACCGTTGGTCATAGTATGCCTCCTAATTCCAAATGGGGAAATTGAAAATTTGCGATTTGAATCTTAACTAAACTTAGCTTTATTCCGCGTCCGCCGCAGGCGAGACCTCGCCCAAAGGCGCGTCGATTTTTTGAATGCGGGTTAGGTGCCTGCCGCCGTCGAAGGGGGTATTAAGCCAAAGCTCAACTATTTCAAGCGCCTCCTCAATCGCAATCATCCGCTCGCCCATCGACAGAATATTCGCGTCATTATGCGCCCTGCTCAGTCGGGCAGAACGCAAATCCCAGCACAGGGCACATCGCACGCCCTTGACCCTGTTGGCGACCATCGCTTCACCATTGCCTGAGCCGCCAATTATGATTCCGCGGTCGTATTTGCCCGCGGCGACCGCCTTGGCCACAGGCCTCATAATATCGGGATAATCGCACGGCTTTTCGGAATCCGTGCCGAAATCGTCAACCTTATGTCCCTTCTCAATCAGGAACTTTTTTATGATTTCCTTGTATTTGTAACCCGCCTGGTCGGCGCCAATCGCTATCTTCATCAATTCTTTCCTTTCCGTCTAATCTATCAGACGGATGATTATAAGGCAAATCGCCCGCCGGCTCAAAAAATTTCTGCCTCATCCATTTTGTCCTGCTAAAAACAAAATGTATATTTTAATTGAAAGAATGCCTCGCACCTGTTTTGGGATATCGGATTTGCCGTACCGATGGGTGCGGAAACCTGTGGTGATTCCAAAATAGGTGCGGGGTTAAAATTGTAAGTTTTTTTCGTAAAGAGAGACGATGCCCTTTGGAAGAAAGTGAGGGCAAGATATTTCGGGCTTACGTCTCTCTTTTTCTCGTTTCTCAAAAGTCCCCGCCCGATAATCATTCCATTAAAATTTTTCATAAATCGTCCGCGATATTTTTTGCTTTTGCCGAACCCCATCATACACTTTCTATGGAGGAAGCTGATGATGGGACCCGCGGGTCCGCGAAACATCCTGTCACGGCCACCCGTAGGTGTCTCTTACGGGAGTAGATAAAAATCGAAGCCGGACAGGCCTCAAAAAAGCTAAATAAGAAGGCGATAATTGGATAAGGGAGACCGCCCGGCACATTAAATGAGCCAAAAGGAGCGCATGTCTCCCTTCGTTTATTTCACCGGCTGCACGTCACCAATCAGGCCAAAAACCTGCGGTGCGCCTCACTTATAGCGGTACACTTTGACTTTCTGAATGCTGTAACCGCCCGGCGGAAATCGCAGACCTCTGCCGGAAATGATTTCATCGCCGTTAAGTCGTCTCCCGGGTATCCATTTGCCGTCAACAAATGTGCCCTCTTCAACGGTTGCAAAACCAACCATCTCAGCAGGTGTGCTCGTGGAAAACAAAACCATCAGACCTTTGCCAACCGCCAGAAACTCGTCCGGCCCAGTCGCAATTACAATCCCTGCGGCAACAGGGCCCTCCGTCGGCCCGCTCACCCATCGTCTCAGTATCCTGAGTTCGAGGGTATAGCCGCCCAACTGCACTTTCTCAACCTGGTTAGGATCATCCATCGCAATTCCCGCGATTGTCCTTTTGGCCTGGCCTTCTAAAATAAACGGCGCAATCCTGGACAGGACCCTGTAGCATTTGGCAAGTTCGCTGTTTGGTTCCGCTATTCTTTCGATACCGAAGGGCGAGAAGCCCATCAAGTTGTGCTGCCCTAAAGCATAAAATATGTTAATTACGCCGTCTTTGTCGCCGCGGGTCTCAGGTATGAAAAGGGGATTGCCCAATCTGCTGTACCATTCGCAGCGTGCCTTGAAGTCCGGCACATAAAGGTCCGGACAAAGCATATCAATATGCGCCGCGCCCGCCTTCCAGATATCCATAACTTCCGCCAGCGGGCCGCCGCTGGGAAATTCGCCGGGCTGGGGACACCCTTCCTGGTCAAGCCATGCGTTCACGTACATCGGAATCGGATATTCGGCCTTGCCCGCCTCGGCTACCTTCTCGATGTAACGCGAGTATTGCCACGCCATAAAAATTTCATCTGTAAATGACGAGCGATTCCGCCAGTCCTTCTCGTGCGGCTTATTGACACCGAAAACCTCTTCCCATGTTCCTGAAGTTTTGAATCCGCCGGTCTGCCAGGCATTGTGAATCTCCGGCAGCAGCGTATCTTTGTGTTTTTGAAGATAATCCATAAGCTCTTTCGGCACAGGTTTGTTATACGCCTCGTTCGCGGCTTTGCATCTGTCGCGTGAATCACCGAGAACGCCGGACTCATTTTCCACCTGCATCATTATCACGGTATGCTGCTGGCCATCGACTTCTTTGATATGCCGCATCAGCGCCGCAAACGCCTTGGCGTCGGCGTCTCTGGAAGCATCGCTGAAAGTAGAGAGTATTTCGAGGGCATTGCCATCCGCGTTCCGGGCGAACGGGAAACGGGGCAAATCGGTTTTTACCCAGACGGGGACATAAGTTGACACGCCGTTTTTCCAGCTTCCGAACCAGAGTAACACAAGACGCATATTGTAGCGTCTCGCGTCTTTGATAAGGTCGTCCACGAGCGAAAAATCGAATTTGCCTTCTTCCGGCTCAATCAAATCCCAGGTAACCACGGCCAGAACCGTATTGAGGTTCGCCTCGGCAAGTTTCGGCCATATCGGCTTCATATATTCAGTGCTGGATGAGCTTGAGTTGTGCAGTTCGCCGGCGAGCATAAGAAACGGCTTGCCGTCCACAATAAGCTGGGTTGCCATACCCTGTTTGCTGAGGTGAGGTATGGTATTGGTCTGGTCGGCGCCGAAGGCCGTGGCGGATAACGTGCCCGCAAGAACTAAAACCGCGATTACAACGACAGTGAAATAACTTGCTTTCGACATAAATTCTCTCCTGACGCTTTTGGGGTTAATATCGCATCGATTCAACACATCCATTGAATTGTATTTTGCCGTACCTGCCTTTGTCAACTTCATTATATCAGCCGCCGGTATTTGCGGATGCCTTGCTTTGAGCCAATGCGGCTAATAATCTGCTCGCCACTTCAGGCGGCAAATCGGGCAGCTTCTCAGCTTCGGGTTGCCCGTCGGGGCTGGGTTCCGCTTTTTGCCTGAGATAATTAATAACGTCTAAGCACGCCTTGCGGGACGTTTCCTGATTCTCCGATTCAGTCAACTGAACCAGTTTAGCCGCCGCCACATTAGCGAACCTCGCGATTATCAGCTCGCCTCGCCTGTGAGCGGATTTGATTCGCCGGTCAAACTCATCTGCGAAATTATCCTCCGCCAGCCATTTATCATAAACACGTTTGTTAATCCTGTGTTTTTCGAAAATCTGCTGCTCATCAAGCTCACCTGAGAATAAATCATCGATTACATCGCGTTGCTTTTTCGTGAGTTGTTTTACATCCGGCATTTTTCATCCTCCATAAACTGGCTTGCTATTTTCGTAATCCCCGCAGCTCGACGCTGCGCTTTTGTCATCTCGTTACTCGATATTCGATTCTCGATGCTCGATAGCGCGTTCTCGACAATCTCCTGCTGCTGCTTTGTTACAAAAAACACAAGCGGTATGGCAAACTGCTCCACCTGGGCTTTGAGCGACGTAACAGTTAGTTTCAGGTTCGTCAGCCGTTCAATCTGCTTGGCCGTCTGAGGAAGTAATCTGGCTAATTGGGCTGTCCCCATCCGCTCCGTAAGCTTTTTCAGCAATTCTATTTTCTTCGCCGGCGTATCCGAGCCGGCTAATCGATTCAGCGTCGTCAGCAAAATAGCTGTCTGCTCATCGTCCACGTCCCAGACAACGCAATCCGCCTCTTTACGCCCCAGTTGTTCCAGTGCTTTCACGCGGTGATGACCGTTGATGATTTCAAAGTGGTCTTTCTCTTTGGGATGAGGCCTGACGACAATCGGCTCATACAGCCCCGTCCGTTCGATATTGCGAATCAGCTTGCGAAACGTCGCATCACTCATCACATTCGGATTATCGGGATGTGCAGTAAGCTTTGACAACGCTATCGATTTAATCGGCTCAGACATTTTTTATTTCTCCTAATCAATGCATATTAACGAGTTAGCGAATAAGTAAAAAACAATGGATATAGGGAAGGGAGCTGTCGCACTGCTCGTGAAATCGCTACAACAGATCGCCCTGTGAGACACCGTATAATTTACAAATTTTATTATCTATCAAGCTTATCGTATTGGCACGATCGGCTCCTCTGGGGCTTTCATTTAACAGCATTACAGTAAGATTCACTACCTCATCAAATAACCGCTTATCCTGTTCATTTTGCGGGACAGGCATAGGAAATCCACGGAGGATACCGACTCGGTAACAATACCAACCAGAACCTAATGTCGGCATTCGTCGTTGAGCCCACATCCGGAATACTTTGCTGTTGAGAATAGCAAGCAAAAAATAAACGTTCAAAACCTTTTCATCTGGGCATATAAGAATGACGCTATTGTTACAGAAGAGTTGTTGACATCTATCCATGGCAAAACCGCCGCCGGAATTAACTACACTCCCAACAATTTTTGGGCTTTGAATGATGCCAGAGACGTCTTCGCTTCTAAATGCATACCACGGTTGTATCCTCTTCTGTTTTCTATAAACAAGATAAGGTTCGCAACGTTTTAAGTATTTATATGTAAGAGGAAATTTTGTCCGTAACATATCTTCAGTGTACAGCTTTCCGGTCTCATCATAAGGGAATATGCACAGCGTTTCAGGTTCCGGTAAGGTATATTCTTTGATATGGCGTCCACGTAATATCGGCCTCAAAATCGAATACTCAAATACAAATCCATCACCCAAGAAACGACTTTCGGCTAATACGGTCTTAGAATTCAAACACTCGGCGTTTTTTAACAGAAACACATTATCTGCCTCTGTAGCTGTTCCAAAGCAGATGCGGACTGGCAATTTGCCGAGAGGCGAACCCGTTGACTCAATTTTATACAATAGTTCCACCTCGCTTTCGGAATCTAAAACCCAATTCCCTGAAGCGCATGCTGTGACAGGCAGATTACGAATTTGCAATGATGTATCGTCGCCTAATTTATCAATTCTGCTTAGTTTTCTGCGCAGACTTCCTTTCGCTTTAATAAACACATGTTTTGTGGTATTTTTCTCAGCCGTTTTTTGAAGCATGATTACTGCAATCTGAACCGTAGCGTTTTGATATAATCTGCTATCTTCAAATTCTATAATTTCGCCAACAGTACACTTCTCGGCAATCAATTGACGAAGCGCACGACCGCTTTCGGACCGCAAAAATGTGTTAGAAACGCTCATACTTAAATAGCCATGATTTGCTAATTGCTCGATCGATTTCTCAATGAAAAGCATGTATAGATCAAACTGGCCGGTTTTTGCTACTCTAAAGCTGCGCTTATAACTTTCTACCTTTTCGCGGTCTGACTTATAAAGTTCCTGGACTCGGACAAAAGGCGGCCCACCAATAATTACTTGGAATGCTTCGTTTTTCAAAGATTGTCCCTCAAGGAAATCCTCGCATGTAATATTTTCCTCAAGAGTTGGTATCCTCATATTTTGAATATCATCCTTGCTTACGCCGTTGCTAATATAAAAATCCCATATTGTCAGCAAAAGTAATCTGCGTGTTTGCTGAATTGCCCATTCATCAATGTCTGTGCCATAAATCATAGACTCCAAAAGATCGAGTGTTTTCTGCGGAGAGAGACGTTGCGGTCTTTTATTGTCATTATAATTGCTTTTGAGCCATTTTAGTAAGAAACGAAGGGTTGCGATTAAAAATGCTCCACAGCCACAAGATGGATCGAGGATTCGCAGATGCTCAACCTGTTCGAGAGCTAATTTGCGAAATAGTTTCTCAAAAGTACGAAACACAAGGTAATCTACCAGGGGGGCAGGGGTGTAATATACTCCTCTGGTATGACGGTCTGAGTGTTTTTTGTGAATTTTTTTATCTGCAATCGGATTACTTAAGCATAACTGATAAAAATCACCCATAATAGTAACCGGCATTCGACATCTATATATGACTTTGGCCGTTTCCGATATTTTAGCAAGAGATGACAAATCAACATTTTTTTGTGGCGCTACCCCTGAATTACGTAAATGCTCCGGATTAAAAACCGCTTTGAGCAGTTTGCATGATACGCTATTGTAAACTGCCTCACAAAGATTGAACGCTGTTGGTTTATTAGTAATTTTTAGAATTTCCTCAAGAGTTGGAATCGCCATATAATCTAACTGTTTAACAAAGCCAATAAGCATAATTGTATGGATACATTCGTCAACCGACCGTTGGGCATTTTTCTTATCTGCCTCCTTATCTAAATCACCGGCCCATACCCATAGCAAATACTCTCGCCATTTTTGAAGATAATCGAGATGGCGTGCAACAATTCTATACGGAGGAGAAATCTGCTGTTCAAGTAAAGGTGGAAGAATAGCTCCAGGTTCTAATAAATAGTCGGACACAACTTAATCTTTTTAAATAGGCATTAAAGTTAATGGCGTGAATTAATCCCTGCGTTTCCGGCTGATTAGAAGTATCGCAGGCAATTGTTAATCATCAGAGCACACAGTTACAACGACCGATAGAGTCCTTCATATCCAAAGCATTGAAGACGTCGGTCTCTTCCAAACACAGGCCGATTTGCAATTTGGGCCGAAGTTTTTTTATTTTGTCAATGAGGCATCTATATACTTCTATTCTTAGTTTTACAGGGAAGCGCATTCTGCCGTCTTTCGATTTGCCCTTTTCGAGCATTTTTGAAATAGCGTTATTCTTCCCTAATTTTCTCTCGGTAAGCTGCAACGCTCCGAAGTAGCTGCAAATTTGACCCAGCGTTATGCGCTCAAGCGGGACCGATACTAAAAATTTTTCCAAAAAGCGTGCGTATATATTTTGCCACCCTTCTACGGGAATAATGGGCATTATAACGGCGCGTAACGGATAGCCCGCATTTGCACACTTTCGCATCGCAGCAATTCTTTCCTCGGGCAAAGGCACGTTCGACTCGAACAAGCTGGAAATTTCACCGGGATTTAAGCTCCACGAAAGAATGGTGTGGCCGTTGTGGTCAAGGTCGAGCAAATTGTCCACGTTGGCACTTTTTGTCAATAGAGTAAGTTTGGCGTTTTTCTGGTGAGCAAAAAAAGGAATAATTAAGCGTGAATAGCCGGTAAGCGGGTCAAACGCCAAACCGTCCTGAAGTTTGCCCAAATAGAAAGCCCTAGGTACAGTAAGTTTTGAAGCAATGCCGGCGATTCGGTCGAGGATTTCAGCGATATTTACAAATATCTTTACTGTCGGTGAAAATTTTACGCCGGGCGTCCCTGCCAGATAACAATACCGGCAATCATAAGGGCAAAAACTGTATGGCGAAAAATGCCAGTAATTGGGGCAGCCATTACCATCCTCGTCGCTGAACCTTAGTGCGCTTTTATGCACGCCGAATACAAGGGTTTTTTTGCCTTTATAGTGCGTTTCCAAAATATCAGGCCCCCCAATATCGAGGCGGTTATGAGAGGTGCCGAATCTTTCAATCACCCTGGCCTGAGGATATACCTTACAAATCGCCTGAATAAAATCACGCTGCTGGACGGTCTGACAGCTGCCTTTAGTCAATACAATTGTATCAGAAGTAAAATAAGGAGCCTGCTTTGGCTGATAATCCCAATATGAATTCTTTGCTGAAAAAAGGTCAATCATAATTGAATTCTCATGCTCTAAACTCATATTGTCAAGACAAAGACATACTCAGTCTGCATCCCAAATCCTCAACTCAACATTAGGGTTTCGCCACAGATAATACACGGGCCTGCCCGCTTCGCCCGCGAAGCGAGGCGAGTCGGTAAGTTTATTGAGGACAAATCTTGTGCGTTCGATGCCGGGCTGCATAAGCCGTCTTTCGCCATAACTCTGAAGGAATCGCGTCATTTCACCATCGATAAAATAGAGCATCGATGTACGAGTATCTCCCGAAAGGGACACCTTACGGTGGAGCATCGAATCGAGCTTCTGCTGGACAAGCCCTGGGTCAATTAAATCCTGCTCATCGACACCGACCGCGCTGAACGCCTCAATAAGCCGAACGCACGAAGCTGAAATAGACACATCGTACCGCGTCAATCCCGCCTTTTCCAAAAACGGGTTCGCCCTTCCCATCACCGCCAGCGCCTCGACGAAGGGGACATCCATAATCGGCATCGTTTCTCTGACCAATCGTACCGCAAGCCCCAGCGAGCGAAACCTCGGCTCGATAATCACCCTGCTGATTGTGCGGATGTTCTTGTTGATGAGCGCCAGGCGCGTGCCCTTATCCAGCCCCGCGAAAATCCCGCCCGTCGCGACGTTTCGCATCTGCGCCCCCGCAGTCGGCATCGAATAAACAATCACACCCACCGTTTCGAGCTTTGTTGCTGTTCTGAATTTGCCCTTTAACGCAAAAATCGCCACGCAAGGCCCAGGATGGCTCTCGCGGTAATGATAATGCGAAAGCGATTCGTAATCCGCCCTCGTGCCGGGGACAATTTTAAGATTTAGTGTTATAGTGCAAGCTTCCATATAAATTTAGAATTTAGAATGAAGAATTTAGAAAAGGGAAGTTCCAAATTCTCAATTCTTACTTCTTACTTCTCAATTTTTTGTAACTCACTTCCGCTTCTCCCGCGAAGCTTTTTACAACCAGCACATCCGGCTGCAAATCCGCCAGTATGTCCTCATGAGCCGACGCGAGAAAGAATGTAACGCCGTTGTGCTTCGCGAACCTGCGGACGTTGTATGCGATGACGCCCGCGGTGATGCGGTCCAGGTTGCTGCAAAACTCATCTGCGAATATGAACTTCTTGCCCGACGCCAGCGCGCAGGCCAGCCGAAAGCGATATTTCTGTCCCTCGCTCAGATTCGCCGGCGCATTCAGCATACAAAACACATCGCTCAGCCCCGCGTAGCTCAAAAGCGATAATCCGTCAATCGTCCCCGCCCCGCCCACGCAGTCAATAGCTGATTTATCCGCCGGCAAAGCTATCTGCTCGATGACGATTTTCTCGTCGTCCGCTACCGCCGTTTGTATTTCACGCAGCAGCACGCTTTTACCCGCCCCCGAAGGCCCGGTTATATAAACAATGTCCCCGTCACTGACCTCGATGGTGCAGGTGTGCGTCGTGCGCTGATTTCTGAGCCGGTCGATTCCCACGCCGAACATCCGCATCACGGTCGTAACTCGTTCGCTTTTTTGCGGATTAACATCGAATTGTTTCGCCACAGAAAATTTACGCATCGCTCAATCCTCCTTACCCGGCACACTTGTCAGCCGCTGAATTTTTTTCATCGTCTTCCTCACCTCGTAATACGTCGCTTTGTGCCTGTCGGCTATTTCCCTCATAGTCAACCCGTCCACAAAATAATCCCTCGCCATTTCAATCTGCTTATCGCTGAATTTGTCCCGGCTGCGCAGGCAGGTGATGTATTGCCCGTCAAGAAGCCGGCGAACCAGCTTGTGAACCCTTCTCGCAACATTCGCCTCATTGACGCCCGCCAGTCGCGCCATCTGGCTTAATGTCCCCGTGCCGTTCAGATACATCTGCACCAGCGCGCCGTCCTTGCCCGTCAGCAGCCCCGCCCTGCATCGCAGAAGGTCGATTCTGTCCATAGCTTTTGTCTCTTCTCTGCTTATGGGATTAACTTTTTGAAACGCCCTGCTCCTGGCCATAGTTTTCTTCCTTCCTTATTTTTGCATTTTGCATTTTGATTTTTGCTATCTTTATCTGCACTCCGTCCCTGTGAGCAGCCCACTATGGGCTTGCTCATGGTGAGCTTGTCGAACCATCGGGCTGCTTGCCACGGCGAAGCATAGCGAAGCCGGGCCGTCTAACTTCTAACTTCCGCCTATCAGTTGTTAACTATAAACCTAACAATAGCCGTAATTTTATATCTATCATCTTAAATGTCAAATTGTTTTTAGTAAAAAAACGAATATTTTTTACTGTTCGCCATTTACAAAACATACGGATTGCTAAAAAACCTCATTTTTAACCCAATAACGAGGATTTTTAGGGATTTACTTCAAGAAGGGAGATAGACAACTTTTTTTGTCTTTTGGCTAATTTTTTTGTGAGTTTTTCAGCTTCGCCCCCGGCGAAGAAACACTTGAAAATCAACACCCGCCTTGGTTGTGTCTTAATTAAAATAAATGCTTTACGAGGTTGATATGCTTGTTTATGCTTTTAGAGTATGCTCGACTTCCTTCATTTCTGGTGGCGTTGTATTCTCATCGGCTGGCATTTCGGCTACGGGATTTTTTGTTTCATTATGGCAATATGCGGGCTTGTTTCCGCTTTTCTGTTTTTCCTCAAAAAACGCCATCGAAATAAATGGGAAAAATGGAAAGAAGTTACAATGAAAGTGGCTTTTTTATTACTTGTAATTTCATTCCTTACTGCTACCTTTCTTGCACCATATCTTCTACATCGCGAACGCGAAGTTGCCATCATAAATACTAAGCATGACATACGGACTTTTCTTGAATCTATTAATCCAGTGATTTTACAAAAGATTGATACAGGACAAAAAGAAATTCACGTTTTAATTAGCATTCCTAAGCAAATGAAATTATCAGATTTGTCTGAGCGTTCAGATTTCAGTAAGTTCTTGTCTTTCAAGCGAAGCGGTGATGTTAGTTTGGGAGGCGGCCAAATAAATGGTTTTATAAATGAATTAAACCAAAATGGTGCCATGGATGGATATTATCTTTACCCAAAAGATGCGCTTGTAAAATAACAAAAATTTACTCTGAAAGTTTTTAAGAAATGGCAGAAAATATGGAAGGCAAAAAACCATCCGATAGTGCCGTTGAGAGCAGATATCTGTTGATGCCTCATCAGGCGAATCCTTACGGAACCGCTTTTGGCGGGGCGATTGTGGCCTGGATAGACATGGTTGCGTCAATGGCCGCCCAAAGGCATTGCGGCAAAGAGGTCGTAACGGCAAGTATCGATTCGCTCTCGTTCAGAGAACCGATTCGTGTCGGCGACCATGTTGTGCTGAAGGCCTCTGTTAATTATGTCGGCCATACTTCAATGGAAGTTGGCGTTCGGGTCATTCGCGAAGACCCTTACGATGCCAAACAGGTCATAGCTACGACGGCTCATCTGACTTTTGTCGCCCTCGATAAAGATAAACACCCCTGTCCCGTGCCCCCGATATTACCCCAGACAGCGGATGAAAAAAGACGCTATGAGAACGCCAAACTGCGTGTCCAGGCCAGGAAAGATTTGCTGAGTAAAATCAGCTCGGAGCGACCTCTTTGAGGTCGCGAAGATCCCCGTGTCGTATTTTGTTTTGCCCATTAAGGGCAAAGCAAAATGTTACGGGGACCGGACGTTCAATTTGTCTCGGCTGTTCTGATAGGAATAGTTTAATATGGAAAATTCCGGATAAAAGGAAAAGAGCCATGACCCGAAACACGTATATTGCCATTACGCTGGCCACTCTTCTTACTTTATGCAATTTACTTTTTGCACAAAAAGAAGAACTCCGCCAAACTACTTCGCGTTGGCCAGCGGACAAAGCTAAGGAAGTAAATCCAGACACACATCTGGTGCTCACTTTCCCCGGCAAGCCAACATTAGGCAATTCGGGACAGATTCGTATTTATGACGCAGCAGACAACCGTATGGTTGACGTCCTGGACCTGAGCATCCCGCCAGGCCCGACAACCAGCAATAAGACCACGGCAACTTACACTACGATTCCTTACGAATACGCCTCAGGCCGTTTCACCAATGCCAACACTAAACCGGGAACTCCATCCGGCACTGCACTTGCCACACCGGACAACTATCAGCTTACAATCATCGGGGGCTTCACCGATGCGTTTCACTTTTACCCCGTCATCATCCATGACACCGTGGCAACGATATACCCTCACAATAATCTTCTGGAGTATAACAAAACATATTACGTGCAAATCGATCCTGGAGTGCTGACCCTCGGCGACGGCAGCTTCTCTGGAATCGCAGGCAAAACCGGATGGACTTTCACAACCAAAAAAAACCCGCCTCCAGGGAATTCCCGGCGGCTCGTGGTCGAAGGCGACGGCACAGGCGATTTCAGCACCGTGCAGGGAGCGGTCGATTTTCTCCCGGATAACAATCCCAATCGCGTAACTATATTCATCAAAAATGGCACGTATGAGGAAATCGTTTATTTCCGCAACAAGGCGAACATCACATTCCTCGGTGAGGACCGGGACAAGACAATTGTGTGTTACGCCAATAATGAGGTCTTCAATCCGCATCCGTCGAACATAGCCACCAACGAGATGCCGGGTACCTTTCCTTCCCGTCGCGCTGCGTTCATGGGAGATAATTCAAAAGGGATTCACCTCGTCAACTTCACGGTCAAAACCACAGCGAAAGGTCAGGCTGAAGGGCTGCTTCTGGCGGGCGGGCAAAATATCGTCAGCAATGTTAATATTGAAGGCTCAGGAGATGCCTTACAGGTGAACGGTTCGGTCTACCTGACCGACTGCCGGATTACAGGCGACGGAGATATAATCCTCGGCCGCGGACCGGCGTTCTTCAACCATTGCGAGCTCATTTCACATGGCGGCGCCTATATGTGGATACGCAACACATCCGCTAACCACGGTAATGTCTTTCTGAATTGCAGGTTCCAAACTATAGCGGCAGGCGAAACTGAAATCGCCCGTGCACCCACGAACAAAGGCAAGGATTACCCATACTGCGAAGCGGTATTGCTCAATTGCGCCCTTGCTGGTCTAAGCCCCGCTGGGTGGGGTCCGGTAGGCCCCGACACATCGAATATTCATTATTGGGAATACAACAGCTCGAACATCAGCGACGGCAAACCGGTTGATGTCAGCCGGCGGCATCCCGCCTCCAGACAACTGACCAAAGACAAAGACGCCGAGATAATCGCCAACTACAGCAATCCTGCTTATGTGCTTGGCGGCTGGACACCTTCGATGGCTCCGTTAATATTGTCGCAACCAGCGGCACTAATTACAACGGCTGGGCAAACAGCAACCTTCAGTGTCAAGGCCGAAGCAATTCCGACAGCGACCTGTCAATGGTTCAAGAACGGCAAACCTATCAGCGGCGCAACGGATGCGATGTTAAAAATAGAAAATGTTCGCGCCGGCGATGCGGCGACCTATACCGTCACCGTGATGAATGCATCGGGCCGCGTAACGAGCCAGGGGGCTTCATTGACGGTGAAGTAGGATGAAAAACGACCTCACATTTTGTGCCGGAGAGTACCCTCGAGAACCTAAAAGATATGCACTGCCTGGCATTCATTACACCGTATCTTTCCCCCCGCCGCACTAATATAATAAAAATATATTAAAAATTCCGCATATTAAAGTATTTTCTTAACCGCCAATATCCAAATATGCTATTCATACCTCCTTCGGCGATTATTATATAGGTATTTGCGATGTCATAAATAAGCAATTTGCCTATAGCATCATTTGCTGCAATGTGCATAATCGCAAAAGTCATCCTTGCATTCCAGATGGTGCTCCGACAAAGACCCCCTGAAAAGTATGGACGAAACGCGTATCCATTTTTGCATAAAACAGGGCAAAAGTAAAAAACGTTCCGGTGAATAATGAAGAGTTAATATGTCCAGGTAATTAGAAACTGTTTCGGGTCGGCATAGAAAGCGAGTATGTGGGTTTGGTCCGTCAGGCAGCCTGTGGCTGTATATGTTGAGCACTGAACCCAAAAAGACGTTAGGCTTTACGCTTTAGCTGTAGGTCTGCGCGTATTGTGGCTTCTGGACGAATAGTTGTGTAATCTTTGTAGTTAATTGGCAGTAAAAAGTATAAAGAAAGGAGGTATATGGGCCGGACAGTGAAGTATGAATATGCTATGTGAGGAGTAAAAAAAATAATTAAACGGATTTAAAACGAACAAAATTCAGAGAAGAATGGAGAAAAAGAATGAGAAAGTTAATTACAATTTGTCTGGTGGCAAGTCTGATGCTGATTTCAACATCCGTATCATTGGCAACTGTGGTCATACCTCCGGCAGATGCAGGCGCTCCCAGTTGGTGGAACAGTCAAGATGGTCAATGGTACGCCTATGGATACTGGCAGACTGACATCCTAGGTGGTGGTGCCCCTGTTTCGCCGTTGAACGATGCTGACCACTGGGGATCAAATTACCTAATCAACACCGACTTTACGGCTAGTATAGGTATACAAGACGAAACCATTATGGTCAACCTGGCTAACGTGCGTCATGATGAACTCGATAAGCAAATCTACGTTTACATCACCGGAACAACCGTAAGTACCGAAGACCCGATAATTACTAATCTAAACCCCGACAGCGGGATATTTACAGGTGACTCGGCGTGGAACATAGCGACCGACGGTACATGGCATTGTAGGGTGCTCGGCGTGATTCATCCTCAGCCGGACTACGCGTATCTGACGGTTACTGTGCCTGGGTTGGCAAGTGTGACCAACATCTGGGCAGGTGAACTCTGCGTTGTTCCCGAGCCGGCAACAATTTGTCTGCTTGGTCTCGGCGCTTTCAGTCTTATTCGTCGAAAGAGAATTGCATAATTAAAAATAAAAGGTCCAAAATGCGGAGCACTTTATTGTGCTCCGCAGGATGGCCCCGAGAAAACCAAAGAAGGGAAAAATGTATGAAAAAGTTTCTTAAATGTTTTTTGTTTTTGGCGGCAGGGTTAATCTTGCCCGTTGGAGCAAAAGCATGTTGGATTAGCATTACAGCCACGAACGGGACAGTTTCTTCGACGGCCCTTTATACCGACGAAACTGCTGGGTTTGACTACACCAACGACGAAAGCCAGCAGATTAGTCTCGATGGCATTGGCTTTATAGAAAAGTTAAAACTTTCCGGTAAAGTTGATCCTGAGATAGGTATTGAGTTTGGCGTTAGGGCTGGCAGTGCAGATACGACATTCATTGTCAATTCGGGCGCGGAAACTTTTGCCGTTTTAACAAATCCTGACGCATACGCCTCGGCAGCCATTACACTGACGGACAGGGCCTCCCCCACAGGTGCGACGATTACCGGCCTTTTCGCGGACGGCAAGACAAATCAAGCCATATACAATGGTGCGACACTATTCGCGAATCTGGTGGGCGGTTTTTCGATTTCTAACAGCTCGGGGGATAGGCATGAATCAAATGGTAACGAATCCAGCATGATCACAATAAACGATACTCTTACGAGTATAGACTCCAATTTTTGGTTTACCTTGTCCGCAAGGGATTCAGCTTCCGGAACAAGCACCTTTGTTGTTACCCCTGAGCCGGCGACGCTATGTTTGCTCGGCTTCGGCGCGTTGAGTGTGATTCGAAGAAAAAAGCAAGAGAATCAAGTGTAGTTAAGGTTGAACTGTGCGCGCATGGTCGCGCGGCAATGTAAAAACGAATAATAGAAAGGAGAAAAAGAATGAAACGGTTAATGGCAATTTGTTTAGTATGTGTGTTAACCACGGCAGCATGGGGTACTCCAGTCAACATCACCATCAACTTCGACGAGAATGGAAACGGTAACTGGCAAAGCGCGGTTGGCGGCGGAACGCTTGGATATGGAAGTGGTTTTGGTGATGAGATAGGGGTTTATTCACTTACTCCACCGAATGAGTCCACCATCATTATGGGAGAGGTAAAGATTTACGAGGATGCCACCCTAACCGTCCTCAGTGACTATTTGCTCTTCGGAAGCGATACATCTGAAAACGGTATTTCTAGTTACGTTTACTTTTACTCGGATATAGAAGGGACCCCCCTGATAGACGTTGGTGGTTACACCAATGTGGTGACACTGACCGAAGAAGGAACTGAAGATGGTTGGAACGGTGTTCACTATACGCCTGGGGTGACTGATCCGGGATATATGGTGCAATATGGCGAAGGTGGCGTGACTTACAACTTCACCAGCGATGTCCCTGAGCCGGCGACGATTTGCTTGCTCGGCCTCGGTGCTTTGAGTCTGATTAGAAGAAAGAGACTTGCATAAGTAAATAAAGATAGGGGCCACCCTGCGGAACATTTTGTGTGCTCAGCAGGGTAGCTCCAAGAAAACTAAAGAGGAGTATAAAATGAAGAAGAATATTGTTAACAGTATTGTTTCTAAACTAAAACTATTGTTTATCTGCCTGTTGGTTCTAACGCTGTTGCCCATCAGTGCCTACGCCACGCTTGTTGACTTAGGAGCGGCGGCTGATTTCGCAGTCCTGGGCGGCAGTGGTGGTGTGACCAATACCGGCTCGTCGGTGATCAACAACGGCAATGTGGGCAGTTCTCCGCTATCTACGGTGGACGGATTCCCGCCCGGGGTGGTCCACAACGGCATCCTGTACACCGCCGCCAGCTCCGTGACGGACAACGCCCACACGGCCTTGAATACCGCATACGGCGTTCTTGCGGGCATAACGGTCTATACCGACTATACGGCTACTCCAACACTGGGTGGCCGCACGCTCACAGCGGGCGTTTATCATTTTGACGTGGCGGCTGATTTGACGGGGACACTCATCCTCAGCGGTCCAGGCGACTTCGTCTTTCAGATTGGCAGCGCGCTCACGACCGCGACCGATTCCTCAGTCATCGCGAGCAGCGGCGCTAACGTGTACTGGACGCTCGGCACTTCTGCAACCCTCGGCACCGGCACTGCGTTTATAGGAAATATCCTCGCACTTGCGAGCATCACCCTGAATACTGGCGCAACCATCGAGTCCGGCAGAGCTTTGGCCGACGTTAAGGTAACGCTGGATACTAATACCATCACTGTTCCGGAACCCGCCACGCTATGTCTTCTTGGCTTCGGCGTTTTAAGCTTAGTTAGAAGGAAGAAAAGTGCATAAGCAAAGAAGAGAGGTCACAAATGCGGAGCGCTTTATGTGCTCCGCAGGATGGCCCCGAAAAAGCTATAAGAAGCGGAGAAGATGTATGAGAAAGCGTTCTTTGATAATCATCCTATTGGCGTTGGCTGTCGGATTCATTTCTGTCAATGCCAAAGCTACCGTGACAATAGCAACGTTTGCTGACCCATCCAGAAACAGCGGTAATCCGCTGTTTACAGTTGATTATACAAACCATCTCATCACTGGCGGGTGGGCTGATGCCCAAACCGGTTTGACTTTGCGAATCCCCTATAATAGCGGTCACACCTTTACAGACGCATGGTTTACAATGACCGATTTGGTAATAACCAACATATCCGGCACATCCGGCGATACCAGGGGCGGGACGATTGATTTCTACGCTAATAACACTTCAACAAACCCATTGGTAGTCATCGATTTTGGAAGTGGTTTTATATCACGATACGGCTTCGGAGCTAATGAAATATTTGTTGCTAACAACGTAACAATTACAGGTTCTGAGATTATAGGCACACTTTCAGAAGAGGGATTTTCTTTCAGTTTTGCCAACCTGGCACATCTGGCAGGCAGCCAGAACTGGACCGACGGATTTACCGCTACGGCTGCATTCACTTCATCAGCAGTAACACATGATACCCCGGAGCCGGCGACGATCTGTCTGCTTGGCTTTGGCGTTTTAAGCATGGTTAGAAGAAAGAAAAGTGCATAAGCAAAGAAGAGAGGCCCCCAAATGCGGAGCGCTTTGTGCCCTCCGCAGCGTGGCCTCAAGAAAGCTATAAGAAGTGGAGAAGATATGAAAAAGCGTTCGATAATTATCCTATTGGCGTTGGCTGTCGGATTCATCTCTGTCAATGCCAAAGCTACTTTTACAATAGCAACATTTAATGACCCATCCACAGACAGCAGTAATCCGCTGTTTACAGTTGATTATACGCAAATGAAACTCACTGGCGGGTGGGCTGATACCCAAACCGGTTTGACTCTGGAAATTCCCTATAATAGCGACCACACCTTTACAGACGCATGGTTTACAATGACCGAAGTGGTAATAAACAACACATCCGGCGATACCGGGGGCGGCAAGATTAGTTTTTACAAGGACGGTATTCCGACAAACCCGCTGGTAGTTATTGATTTTGGAAGTGGTAGTATAGTATCCCGTTATAACTTCGGAGCTGATGATTTATTTGTTGCTGACAACGTAACAATTACAGGTTCCGAAATCACCGGCACACTTTCAGAAGAGGAATTTTCTTTCAGTTTTGCCAATCTGGCACAGCTGGCAGGCAGCCAGAACTGGACTGACGGATTTACCGCTACGGCCGCATTTACTTCATCGGCTCTTCCTGAGCCGGCAACGATGGTGCTGTTGGGTTTAGGGTCTCTTGCTTTGCTCAGAAAGCGCAAAGCGTGATGGTAATCACCGGGATGAGAAAACGATTGGCTGGAGAAAACAGTTTAACTTGCTGCAGGCGGTCCGCAGCAAAAACAAGTGTTAAAGTAGAAATTGCGATATTCGCAATTTAATTTAGGAGCTATGAAAATGTTTGTTGTAACAAAATGTGGCAATCTTATTGTTGAGCCGATTCGCAAGATGTTGACTAAACCGAAACTATTGTTTAGTTGCCTGTTGGTTCTCACGCTGTTGTCCATCAGTGCCTACGCCGTTCCTGTTAACTCGAGGGGGGCGGTACGCCTTGTGGTACCGGACAACTTGACGGTGATTAATGTGGTCGCGCAGCGGACCCAGAGTGATCTGACCACTGCGTATAATGCCCTCGTAGAAATGACGCCCACACAGGACTTGACCGGTCAGGACCTGGATGGATTCACGCTCACGACCGCGAGCAATTCCTTAGTCACCGCGATCAACGGCGCTAACGTACACTTGGAGGCCGGCAGTTCTGCAGGCACGGCGCTTATTGGGAAAGGTTCTTCCATTTACGAGCCCCCTTATCGGCGGGACCCTGGGCGGCCGAGCGGCACAGTAAACATAACCGTCCATGAACCGATAGCTCCAATACCGGAACCCACAACAATTGCGTTGCTCTTATTCGGGGCCGGCATTCTGTCTCGCAGGTTGCGAACAGTCCGTTAGATGTGATGGTTAAAAAAATTGTAACCGTTCACAGTCATAAAAAATGGTTCTTTTCATAAGCGGAATTGTTGCAGTCATTATCGGCCTGGCTGGCTTGTCACGTGGTCAACCTAAGGGCGTCTGAATGCTTCGATAAGGAACATGTACTTAACATTAATGATTATTATGCAGCTTTATACGCCTCTGGTGTACTGCATAAAACGCCAAACACAGTTTCTTTACCCCGTGTGAGATGAGGCCGCACCTCTATCTCACCGGGGTTTTCCTCTGGTACTGGCAGTTCCCGTTGCTTATTCAATACTCACCGCGATATAGGCATTTGCGAGGCCTATATTAGGCAATACGCCCATAGTCCCGTTCTCTGCGATTCGTATAATATATATAGAGCATTCCAGATGGTCCTTCGACAGAGACCCCTGAAATAAAAAAATGTTTCGAGTTGGTATAGAAAATGAATATGTGGGTTTGGTTCTCAGGCGGCTTGTGGCTGTGTGCAATGAACACTAAACCCAGAAAAAGAAAGGTCGGATTGTTATGCTTTACACAATTGCTGTAATTTTGCTCATATTGTGGCTCCTGGGCTTAGTGAGTTCCTACACTATGGGCGGTTTCATTCACGTGCTTCTGGTGATTGCCGTTGTGGTTATTCTGCTTAGAGTCATCAGCGGACGAAGAATCGTGTCGTGACCCTTCATTGAGTTAGATGTTAACTGTTATGGGTGTTAATACCCATAACAGTTCGGCTTCCGCCTGTCCGCCTGTGGCGGATAGCGTTATCTGCGGGTTACCACTCGTAGTGTTGCGGCGGAAGAGTAAAAATTTAAAGGAGAATCAAATGAATACGAATAGACTAATCTCACTGGCACTTTTTGCCGGCGGTATCGTTCTTGTGGTCTTTGGTGTTGCTGAGACAAACTCGTTCACTTCTGACGTCTCTCGCTTTTTCACCAATTCACCTACCGACAAGGCAATATGGATGCTTATCGGCGGAATTGTTGCGATAGTTATCGGCCTGGGTGGCTTGTCGTACAGTAAACCTAAGGGTATCTGAATGCCCCGTGCCTAAAAAAGCAACTTTTTGAGTAGTTCCATCGGCATGCCCATAACGTTTGTCATACTGCCTTCGACGTGGTCAACGAAGGGGTCGCCTGCCTCGGCGCAGCCATTTGGCGAAGACGGGTTATCGCTGATGGAATACGCGCCCGCTTTGTCGCGCCAGATGCCGCTCTTGATATGCCCGGCAATCTGGGCGTCCGTCAGTTTCTTCGGATAAACAACCGTCGTCTCCGCTTCAACGATTTTCAGATTGCGAGATTTACAGACAAGGGCAAGGCCCGTGATAACCTTGTGGGGCCTGCTGAAAAGCATTCGCGTAATCTCTTCGGCGTGTTTCGCGTCGCTGGGTTTGCCGATAATTTGGCCCTCGAAATCGACGACGGTATCCGCGCCGATTACGATTGAATCCGGATGCTTTTGAGCGACGTCGTTTGCCTTGGCGAAAGCTAATTGTTTGGCGTATTCGACGGGAGCAATATTTTCAGTCGAGAAAATTGACTCATCTATTTGCGAGACGACAACGGTGAATTTATAGCCGGCGTCCGCGAGTAGTTCTTTACGCCGAGGCGACATCGAGGCGAGAATCAGGGGTAAATCTTCAATGTTCAATATCCAATATCCAATAACGAAGTGGTTACCTTAACCGTATCGAGTATGTTATTTTTCGGCAAAAGATTAGGTATTCTTTTTCTATTTTCTCATAATCGCTGTCGATGTAATGCTCGAACAGCACCTTTCCGATTTCGTGGTTCCAGTTGACGGTAATCGGTATATTTCTGTCGGCGGCGATTTTTATATCCTCCGGGGATAAGGGCCACTGGCCATTTAGCCCGTCGAAGAGCAGATTTTGATATTTGGCCAACCGTTTGCCGTAATTATCTTCACGAAGGAAGCGGATAAGGGCGTACGCCTGGCTGTAAAAAGCGGCGACGGCCTCATCGTTTTCGGTTACGACTTCGCCCGGGTTTAGCGTTACGAGGGTCTTGAGAGGTATAACGTCATCTTTGAGGAGGGTCCGTTTTAGTGAGCCGAGGCGATAGCCATTGCGGTCCGGCGTAAAGGTGAAAAAGCCCCCGTCGTATTCGGTCGTTTCGAACTGCATCGCGATGCCTTCATCGAGCCAGCTTGGCAGGCGGTATCTGAACAGTCGCGAATTGAACTGGTGCCAGCCCTCATGGCCAAGGGTCGAGAATGTCCGCTCCCGCCCGATGTTATACGCCACGCACGCCCCATTCAAATAATAAGCTCCGGCTCTGATTTTAAGATACATCCGTGCCGCTGCGCCGGCGAAATCTTTCGTGAAGACCTCCCACTGCTGACGATTGGCGAAGAGATAAACAGTTAACGGGGCTGAGGTCTCGATTGGTTTGGGGAGCTGGTTTTGATAGGCGCGATAGGCGGACTCGACAAAGCCGGGGACCTGCGAGAGCATCAGCGGGTCAAGCAGGGTTGTGTAAATTTCATAATGGGTGGTGGTGAGCTTGAGACCCGTGCCGAACTGGCTTTCCCATAAGTCGATTGTTTTAAGAGTGGGGAGCTGTTTATTTTTCAGGAATGCAACCATACCCGTGGGGGTGTTTATGTCGCCGGCCAACGATACGCCGGCAAAGCAAAATAAACCACAGATTGCCCAGATTACACCCGCCAACAGGCGAGGTCTCGCTAAAGGCGGACAGATTACGCTGATTTTTTTCATACTATATATACGTCTGACCAGGGTGCAAAGCATTACAAATTCTATCATATATCATATATCTTTGAACGGTGCGCCGAAAACCTCGGCTGAAAAGAGGAATACATCGGTTTTACTGTCCCTCCAGGCGTCTTCCGGTAGGCCCGCCTTATGCGAACAGCAATAGGAAAGAAATTCTTCTTTTGTCCACCCCGTTTCCGTGGCGACCTGCGGCAGAAAACAACCTGAGAGATGGCCGCGCCTTATGTAGATGCCGTCAATGCCGAGGCGAAGAGAAAGCGGGTTGGCGGTTTTTTTCAGCTCGGAGAGGACTGATATTTCGATATCGAGGTGGGCTAAGTCGTCGGGGGTAATCTGATTGTCGAAAAAGCGCGGGTCGCCTGTTGCGGATGCCTTTGCCATTTCGACGACCATATTGACAAGCGGTCTGTCGGCGATAAACTGGCCTATGCAGCCGCGAAGCTCATCGCCGGTTTTAAGGGTAACGAAACAGCCGAGGTGCGATGAGAGGTCGGGGTCATCGGCTTCGACTACCGGAAGGCGTTTGCCCGTGATGACGGCTTCGACGGTATCGTGTGCGACTTTCAACAACGCATGTTTTTGTTCTTCATTCATAGTTAGTCGTTAGTCGATAGCCATTAGTCGTTAGTCATTGGTAGCAAGGCATTTGATAAGAGCCATTGTCATTTTGCTGATTTGTTCAGTTTCGTCTATCATAACGTCAATAATCTTTTCTGGTGCATATTGCAATCGTGATACAATTACAAGCTGCGTTGTAAGTTCGGCACAACTGCCAAGGGATACGTACAAGAACTGTCTGTATTCCTTATTATGAAAACGAGCAAAACCCTCCGCCATATTCGACGGAATGGATACCGCCGACCTGCGTAATTGGCTGGTTAGACCATAAATCTCATCTTTGGGAAAAGCCCTGGTAATATTGTAGATTTCCTCTACCAGTTTCATACTGCGTTTCCAGATTTCAAGGTCCTGGAAGCTTTTTATCTTCGCTGCCATGAATTATCACACCAACAACCAGCAACTATCGACTAACAACTATTAACCAACGACTATCTACTAACGACTATCGACTATTAACTAGCGACTATTCGACATCTTCTGTCGAATAAACGCAATCGCGCCCGGCATTAACGAGATGACAATGATGGCCATAATGACAATTGTGAAATGGCTCTTCACAACGGGAATGTTGCCGAAGAAATAGCCGCCGAGGATAAAACTGCCTGTCCATGCAATCGTCCCGCCGACACTGTAAGTGAAGAATCGCAGGTAATTCATCCTGCCTATCCCCGCGACAAAAGGAACGAATGTGCGGAATATAGGCATAAATCGGGCGATTACGACGGCCTTCCCGCCGTGCTTTTCGTAAAACCGATGGGTTTCGTCGAGATGCTTTTTGCTGAGGATTCGCACATTTTCCTTGTGGAAAATCTTCGGGCCTACCAGATACCCAATCCAGTAATTAGTATTGTCGCCGCAAACTACCGCCAGGAACAAAAGCGGCCACATAAAGCGTATCTCGAGAACGCTGTCCTGCATCGCCGCAAGAGAGCCGGCCGCGAAAAGCAGCGAATCGCCCGGCAAAAATGGCGTTACGACAAGTCCCGTCTCGCAGAAAAGGACAATAAAAAGAATCAGATAAACCCATGCGTGATACTGCGAGACGACCGTCTCGAGGGTCTTATCAAGGTGAAGAAACAATTCTATTAAATTAATAGTCGCTAACATTTCCATCACCTAACAATATGAAAAACCGGTCCTATTGTCAATAAGACACTGACGGACACAGACTTTTAGGATACACGGACTGACACCGACTCTTTTTAGACGCTGATTGCGCAGAGTTCGCTGGAGGCATGATAGTATATAAGTGTATGCGTATATGCGTATGCGCTTATATAGTGCTCCAAGAGTCCGGGTTTTCTTAGACGCGGGTTCAATTGCGGATTTCGGATTGCAGATTTGTGTTCGCTGTACGCTGTTCGCCGCCCGCGTCTCCGAAAAATTCAACTGGGCGAATTCGCCGTGGTATTTAGCAGCGGCACGGTCATAGGCCTTCGCGGCGTCGATTTGGGAATGGAACTGGCCGAGGGAAACTTTTTTGCCGTCAACGGTGATGTTCGCTCTCCAACGTTTTGTATCCTTACGCCAATACACGCCCTTGAAACGCGAAGTGAGGCCGGTCCTTAATTTTCGCCTGTTGTACATATTTTGTCTTCGAGTAGCGAGCCGGAGATTGGAGCGGCGGTTGTCGAGGCCGCAATGGTTGATATGGTCAACAAACAATCCTGTTGGGGAAGGCAAAACTTCCCTGTGCATCCAAACGAGGGAATATTTTTTCGAGCCGTCACGACGGGCATAACGGATAGCATAAAAAGTGGTCGCATTACGCATAATATACCATTTGAATTTATTCAAGCGTTCGTAATCTTCGACGCTAACAGCGGCGAATTTATGTTTTGGCAGGGGGATGCGTCGAAAGGCACTTTTGTAAATAATTAATCGAAGCCAATACAACAGCGGCCAGCAGTTTTGTTCAATCAAAACCAAGGTCTTAAACCAGTATTCAAACATTTTCAAAATCCTCCCCTTCTCTTTCTAAATCAAAAATTAAATATAAAAAAGTAAAAATTTTGATGCTCAGCCCCGCACTTTTCTTCGAAAAGGAGACGCGGGGCTAAGGCCCAATTCGAGGAACATCGTTCCTCTATAATTGGGCCAACTTGCGCGGTTTTGACGAAAACTAAGGGATTTCCTGATGGGGTCAAAAACGATAAGTTCTTATGAAATAAGGAGTAAAAATTTTTTATTTTTTTCGCATCTAAGGGTTTTCGACCTGCGCGAAAATGGATAACAACTGTATCATACAACTGTTTGATACAAGTGTTTTATAGGACAGTTGGTATCCAGAATTTAAGCCGTGATAAGAAAAGAGGTTATGGCAAAAATGACCACAAAAAAACATGTTAAAAATGGCCACAAAAATGCACAAAAAACGCACAAAAAAGGGCTCCTACTTATGGGGGCACAAATCCATAACTACTTACACGCTATGTCCTTACAGCGGTTTTAGATGTACCCTTAACGCTGTTTTTTGCCACTCCTTAAGGGGCCGGGAGTGGCAAAAAATGATTGTATTCGGGCAGGTTTTGGAGGTAGAACTCAA